>OGGK01000064.1_pt1 | contig 96692 bp, 85 predicted proteins | sample 1571171 | NCBI WGS metagenome assembly OGGK01 (sample SAMEA2581958, study PRJEB24529) | metagenome | biome: Human gut stool | place: China | collected 2011 | reverse complement strand
AACAATAATCAATACATTTTTCAAACTCATATTATATATTCCTGCCTCTCCATTTCTCGTTGAATCCATGTCATAATATATACCATAATCCATAATATAAATGTTCTATTTTGCTTCCAACATTTGATTTACCACTCTTTAGATTTCGCCTCTGGCAATTTATATTTTTCAATAAAAATACTTGCATCATCAAATTTATGCCAATACACATCCCAATGTACATCTTTTAACTTCGGAACAATAACATCTCTATAATAAGGTTCGTCAACACCCAGCATAGAGTGTCCTAGCACTATAACCTCCGTTATTTTCGTTTTATTCTCATCAATGAATTTACTTAATACATCATAATTCATTGAAAGCTTCTTTGAGAATGCATAATATATTTCTTTTAAGTTATCTATTAAACTCTTTTTACTCATCAATTTTTGACTACTTTTCAATTTAATAGAATTGGCAAAGTTTATCCATTCGTCTAGATAATTATTAACTGATCCAAACTGAAATTGCTTCTTAGCTAATGCTAATATATCTCTTTCAAAATCAATTCCCTTATCGTTTAAATTTCTTTTATCTGGAAGTCTGTTATGAATGTATAATACATTAGTTTTATTTATATCAAACATATCTTCTAATGTATGCGTATAATTAAAGTTGATACAAATGCAATCTCTATCGATAACTCCATGTATGCTATCATTACTATTTTTATAGCATATATCTTCAATATTATTATAATACTCTCTTGCTATCCATTCCCAAAACCAATTATTTGTAAAATCTCTTGCAATATCTTGTGGATTATTCTTAAAAAATTGTTTAGCAGAGTTCATTTGCGCAATACTAGTTTCATAATTATTAACATCAATATCTCTATCAAACGCATCTATGTATTGAGTAATATATTTTCTATAATCAAATGTTAGTGCATTTTCCAAATCCGTCCAGCAATCTTTATCTCTAGGAATAAAAAAATCGGATTTTTCTATAATTGAAATTGCACTCTCACCTTCATATATCTTTTTATTTACTAAATAATCTCTATATGCTCTATAACTTGTGTTTAATCCTACATGGATATCTAATCCATTTCCGCAGATAATAAGTTTAATAATAACACCTCCCATTAACCAACTAATCAAACTTACAAAGCCTATAATCAGTATGTCTCTTACCTTTAATTACCAAACCATATAACTACTCATCTCGGCTTCATATTCCGTTCTCATATCACTTTCATATTCCGCTATTTCATCAAGCATTGAATCACAACCATCCAAGAAATTTATCAGCGACTTAATGTATCTATAAGCATTGCCAATATCAATGCTTTTTTTATCGAACTTATATTCCAAACTGTATGTTGTTGGATATCTAAACATATCACCATTTTTATCTATCTGATCTATTGTACATAATGCGTTGCCTACTATTTCAATCATTTCTAAATCACTATTGGAGGCTCTTGCATACCTCTCAATTACAGGCTTAACATTTTTCCATAAATCCTTGTTTATCAAATGGCTCCGCCTTTTAGAATTAAATACTTTTAATGTCACACCTTTTTCCACTCTACTGTAAAATAACCTTTTTAGACATAACTCTATTGTATTTCTAAACATAAACATTAATGGATAAATCTTTACCTGTAGTAAAATATTTTGATTATTATAAATGTAATCTATAACCGCATTATATCCTGTTATCTTTACATGAAATCCTTCATCAGACACTCTTTGCCATAAATAACAATTTCCTATGCCATGAGATGCAAAAACAAAGAATTCTGATTTAAAATTACTATCAAATACTTCTAATATTTCCCCTTTTTGCACACATTTATAAACCAAGCCAAATGCTTGTACCAAATTATTAGCCACCTCAACATTATCTAAAAACATATCCCTATATTTTGAAAGGAATTCATCTTCAAAGGGAAATCTAAACATATCTGATTTACTGTCAACTTCTTCTAACGAATACAGATATTCTTTCAGCCACTTCTTTTCGGCATCATCTAAAAATTCTTCATTTCCAACATCGTAATAGTTCTTAAAAAGCATAGATAAATCATGGCAACATCTTTCAAATATTTCTTGAATACACTTTTTATTGTTACATATTCTACAAATTAATGCTTTTAATCCTAATTCAATACTTTGACGAAGCAAAAAAATCCCCGCTAGAAACCACATATCTGATTTAACATTATCATGCCCACTATCAATCACTTCTTCAAATGTCTTATATCCACAATCATAAAAATCAAGAGCCAGGTTTTTATAATCTTCAACGCAATTATGACTCCATTTAATCTCTACAACGTTTTCACTGTTTTCTATTTTCCAAAAATCCATATTTTTATATGGCCATAAAAACAACTCATTTTCCAATACAACTCTCCTTTGCCATTTGACTTGATATAAAGCATTTTATCTACACGAAAATGTTTTATTATTCCCTCATTACTGTCATACGCAATTAAGTAATAATTTTCATCATCCCAGGATAATGACCATGGACTGACCTCATAAAGTGCTCCATCATGGCGCAGTTCCATCTTCTTGTCAACGTTCCATTGAAAATACTGGAATGTTATCCTCGAATTTTCTGCTATTGCTGTATGTATCCTGTCAACATTGTAATAAATGCTCTCATTCATCGTCTTTACACGACCAGTCACAAATACCTGCCTGTGTAACTGTGATGCTTCGTACTTACTGGCAAGTCCTTCTATCTTTTTTATAAGCTCATTTGACTTCTTAGCTGTAATAAATTTTGCCGACTGCACAGAATCAACCAATAATTTTAATTCTGCAAGTTCAAACTGTCTGTTCCCTATATGATAGGAATATGTCCTGTCTTCCTGCGTTCCTATAACATCCAGACCATACACTCTTAAATTTTCAATGTCATTATATAAGCTTTTGCGTTCCGCACTTATGTCATACGCAGCGAGTGCTTCAATAATCTCCGGCATGGTAATACTGTGCGTTTCATCCGTCCGCTCCAGAAGAATTTTCATAAGATATATCAGTTTCAATTTCTGATTTGATGATTTAGGCATATTGCACCTCCTAACTCCCCGATAAAACTAAAAACTTCTCTTATATGATACCATAAATAACCATATAAGAAAAGTTCCTTCATTCTTGCAAGTCCTAATGTCGGTACACTTTAATATTTTATCTGCATGTGCTACTTTGCAGAGCAACATATCACAATTAAAACCAGTACCACAATAGCAATTATCAATAAAACAGGCTGGGTAAATAACCATAATACTGCGAATAACAATACAAAAAATCCTACAAACTTACCTATTGCAGCTATTCCTGAATAATCCCCATCACAAGCAGCAATGATTGAACCGACAACAAATATTAAAATAAACGCTAATATATGCATAACTGCCACCTCCGTAAAAGTTCATGCTTTAACTCATGTATCTGTTCCTTATGCTTTATTTATAGCACTTTATACTGTCCAATAATCATCTCTTGCGCATCGAATTAATGTTCTGTATTTCGATAAAACTGTACAAAAAATGACGCAGAATCTCTTCCACGTCCTCACATCTATCTGGCTTTATCTTCTCTTACCTTCGGTGCTGTGTCCCTGATACCATATACTGTGAACCGGTTATCCAAATCAACATTTGTCTGATGGTTAAAGATGTTAAGCGAACCATTTACAAAAAGCTCCAGTGACAATGCAATGTCGATATACACATTTTTATTTTCCACTAAATGTACATATTTATTTTATCATTTACAATAATCTCCTTACACTTTTAAGCCCCCTCGTGGCAAGCTACTCATATCCTATTCATTTTCCTTTTTGTCAGATGCAGGAATTTCATCCGACCTGCCATAAAATTTCTTTCTGTCTATTGCTTTTTAGTGCACTGTTGTTTAATATATTCCATGTGAGGATTCTGTTTTCATTTTTATCTTAACGAATGGGTCTTTACGCTATATGACTTTAGTCTCTGTAGAATGAATATTCAAGTTAAAGGTGAATTTTTATAAAGGAAACAGGCCAATTGCGATAATATAGGAGAAGAAAATGTATGCACGGATATTACCAAAAAAATCTAAAAAAAATGGCATAAAACTTTAAATTCTTACATGAATTATATCAGCTATACCGTTTGATTTTCGAATATCTGGAAGCTTTCTACAATACGAAACGAATTCATAGCCATTGCAACTATATGTCACCAAATAAATTCGAACGATTGTATGAAAGAACACACACTGAGGCTGAACTTCCGGTGGGTTAAAATGGGGAGAAATTTCTCATTTTAACTTGTACTAAATCTTGACATAGGACCATTTCCCTCAGAATCATATACAGACACACCTAGTTCCTGCATCTTCGCAGCCGCCTGATCGGTTGGGTTCTGCAAAGACAGGATAATGTTTCGAAGATGCGTACCACCCTCTGCACCCTTGATACCATTATTCGCAAGAATACCAAGTGCTGTGTTAAGTTCTGCCGTTCCACCTTTAATAGATTTAGCCGTAGCACCAATCGTAAGAATACCTTCTCCTAACTGTGCAACGGATGTATTGGTGGTAGAAGCCGTCTTTGCCATCTGGTCTACCATCGTATCAGCCTCGGCAGTTTCCATACCGAGTGCAGACATGGCATCCGTTACCATGTCCGATGCTGATGCAAGGTCAATGCCACCAGCCGCCGCCAAGTTAAGTACTGTAGGAAGTGTATCTGCCATTTCCTGTGTGCTGTAACCTGCAAGAGCAAGATAGTTTAAAGCCTCGGCACACTCCGTAGCGGAGAATGCTGTGGATGCACCCATTTCCTTTGCAAGGTTTGACAGGGCATCCATCGTATTAACACTCTGCCCATCAAGTGTAGACATGGAATCCTTTGTGATTCCCATTGTAGCCTGCACCTGACTCATGGAACTTTCAAAGTTCGCAGCCGTAGTGACCGATGCCGTTCCAAGTCCCGTCACAGCAGCTGTTACCGGGAGAAGTTTCTTTCCGGCATTGGAGATATTATCACCCGTGGTTTTTAAAGATTCTCCTGTGGCGGCAATCTTCTGTACTGCCGTAGCTGACTGATTCGCCTGTGTCTCCAGACTCCTTAGGTTCTGTTCCGTTTCCACGATTTCCCTTTGAAGAGCATCGTACTGCTCCTGTGAAATATCTCCATTCGCAAGTGCAGTATTCGCTTGTTCGGCTGCTGTCTTAAGTGTTCCCAACTTCTGTTTTGTTTCATCAACAGCCTGTGCCAGGAGTTTTTCCTTCTGTGCAAGAAGTTCCGTATTAGCCGGATCCATTTTCAATAATTTCTCGACATCCTTAAGAGCCGTCTGTGTGGATTTGATTTCTCCGTTCAGACCCTTAAGGGCAGTCTGCAATTTGGTGGTATCCCCACCAATCTCAACAGTAATACCCTGTATTCTACTTGCCATAGGTTTCCTCCTCTCTCCTAAATTTAGGCATAAAAAATGCCCGGATTTCTCCGAGCATGAAAAAAGCACTCACATTTCTGTAAGTGCTTTTCAAGGATATGTAATGATGTGATGTTACCCTCTTATCGCTTGGGGTGTGCGGAAAGGAGGCGATAAATATGAAAAACTTTATGATTCGACCGTTGAAATTGGTGGAGTAAAATTAAAGCTAACCTTTCCTTCTTGGTCGAGGTCAACATTGAATGCGTATCCCTTATCCATAGACTTTACACATAAATCGTATAATGCCCATATTCCTAAAGCAATGCATCCATACTTGCCACCTTTTTTTACAAGACCATATGCCTCTTTGCTAAAATTCATAGCTGTTGTTGTCTTAATAACATTATTCATCTTTCTTACCACCTTAATTTTTTATTTCACATCATGTACCTCCCTTTCCTTGATGTGTTAATTATATCATTTTCTATCCGTTTTTTATACCATAAAATAAGCATAATAACATACTCTATTTCTCCCTTTTTGCTACTTTAACAACACTAATTACTTAAAATCTATCAAAGTCTTCCTGTGTTGCCAATTCCTTATATCCTTTATAATCATCGTTCCCGTTCTCTGCGTACATATCGTTCACGAGACCAATCGTGAGAAGATCAAGGTCACGAATGCTTATACCACGCATGATATTCTCCTCTGTAAGCACATCGATAAGTCTGTGATCATACTCTTCCGGCACAAGATAACCGATCTGCATCCACACCTTCCTGAAGGACATTGGATACCTGTCTGAAGTTGGAACGGAGTGCTGTAAGCATTCCATCCTGTCATCTGTTTCTCTTTCTTCCTCCGGTCCACTCAGGTCTGCATCGGATTTTTTGCATTTATTAATAGCATCGATTGTTTCACAAAAAAGTCTTACCACTTCCCCATCTACCGTCAATAGCAATAGAAAGAACTCCCTCTTGGGCTAATATTAAATCACAAAAACGCACTAAATCTTTGTTTCGTTTCAATAACTCTTTATTCAAGGTATGTATCAAATTTTCTTCCGTAGGAATCAATTCAAAACTATTCAGGTCCATTCGCTCCTTTGTATTGTTCTTCCCATTTATGTGTAATATAAGATTGCCCCTGCTGTTCTATTGTTAATATTTGTTTTGGATACTGATACGTAAAACACCCCATAAGTAAAAAAGTCCCACCGGGTTGCGCATAAAATCAGAGGCATGGTGGGTTCTGTTAATATTACTGTACAGCATTCAATGTTACTGTCGCACGATATTGTGCCGCAGTATTTGCACTTTTAATATGCAATTCTAAAATAATCCAGGTATGCTTTATATCTATCTTGTGCTGTCAGGCAAGTGTCAGTCAGATACCCTTTTTCATTGTCCCATTCTTTCAATCCTCGATAATAAAACATTTTCAAATTATCCTCGATAATAAATGGAACAATATTGTATTTCAGGCATTCCTTGAACATAATCAAACGTCCCACACGACCATTTCCATCCTGAAATGGATGGATACGTTCAAACTTCACATGAAAATCCAGAATATCGTCAAAGGTCTTTTCTTCCTTGTTATTGTACTCTGACAGCAATTTCTTCATCCTGTCTGCAACTTCTTCCGGAAGTGCGGTTTCCATACCGCCGACTTCATTTGGCAGTTTCTTGTAATCACCGACAGCAAACCAATCCTTTCTGGAATCACTGGTTCCATTTTTCAGAATCAGATGCAGCTCCTTAATAAACTTTTCCGTCAATGCCAATTTTGCATGATCAATAATAATATCAATACACCGGAAATGGCTTGCTGTTTCAATCACATCATCTACATTAAGCACTTCTTTTTCTATACCAATGGTATTCGTCTCGAAGATATATCGGGTCTGATCGCGGGTCAGCCGACTGCCTTCCATATGGTTTGAATTATATGTTAAATCAATCTGTGTCTTATGATAAATGCCTCCAGCATATTTATTCGCCTTCTCATCCTGCAAAACATCCAGTAAGGTCGTTGGTTTTTCTTTCTTCTTGTTAGTGCGCTCCGGCTTTTCTGCATTTTCCGGAATATTCCATGTCTTTCCGGTAAGAAATGCTCCCGGCACACGACCATGGGCACAATAATTTCTTACACTACGTTCAGATACATCCCATTTTTTTGCCATTTCAGCAACTGAAAGATATCGCATCTGCCGCCCTCCTCCTTTCACACGATAAAAAGCATATTCTATGAGCCTTTTATTATCATGATTTCAAAAATCATATTTACTATATTACTATACCACATTATCGGCAACGAATCCATATTTTGTGCTCATTCTTCTGTCGTTTTTGCCGACGTAGAAACCTCTAAAAAAATACCAACCATCGAATTTGACGGTTGGTACTTATATTTTAGTTTTGGTCATCTGGATAAGTATTCAGACAAAATCCTGTTATGAATCCACCCCTTACCCCAATTCATATTTACAAAAAATCAACCACCTACCTCACCCCAAAATAGCAGGTATTTTTTCCTTTTCCTTCTTTCCTCAATTCTCCTGATGCAACCAATTTTCGCAGTGCACCTTCAATAGAACTGTCACTGAGTGTAGGGCATAGCTCCCGTATATCCTGCTTATTGAAACGTCCAATTTTATTATGACTTGCTCTCCGTACCATTTCAAGTGCAGGTAGTTTTATTTCAACCAACGCCATTCTGTCTTCAAAATCTTTATAGGCAGCAAGGATGGTTCCAAGTAAATATTTGATAAATGGCACTACATCTTCTGTTCCATCATGCCAGCCCGGCTGAGCCGCAGCAAGAGCCTCATAGTACAGGTCTTTATTCTTGGCAATCTTTGCTTCCAATGAGACATACTTTCCAACATAGAATCCACTCCGATACAACAGTAATGCAGTGAGCAGACGGCTCATTCTTCCATTTCCGTCATTGAAAGGATGAATGCATAGAAAATCATGTATAAAAACAGAAATGGCAATAAGTGGCTCCAATTCCATATTTCCTATGACACGATTGTATTCCTCACAGATTCTGTCGAGTGCCTCCTGTGTTTCAAATGGAGCAAGTGGTGTAAACAGCACTTCAACATGTCCATCTGGATAAGTAGCACTAATATAATTCTGTACATTCTTTGTTTGCCCTGCAAGCGGATTGTTCATATGGCTATATAACATCTTGTGCAGTTGCAAAATATAATTTTTTGTAATAGGAATCACATCAAAGCTATCATGAATAACATTCAGCACATCACGATAACCCGCAATTTCCTGCTCATCCCGGTTCTTAGGTGTTGTCTTTTCTTCAACAAGCTGACGAATTCTGGTACTCGTCGTAACAATGCCTTCAATAGCATTAGATGCCTCGGTACTTTGTATTTTTGCAATCTCTACAAGTTTATCAAGTTCCTCTGGACGCTGCTTCAAATACATCTCCTGTTTTCCAGCTTCTTTATAAATAGCAGCAATTAACCCTAAAATCTCTGAATCCCATTTCTGATATTTAATTGCAGAATAATTGAAGTTTCGCATTCCCTTACTTCTCCTTTCTTTTCCTTAAATAATAGTGTTAATTAAGGGAATAGTCAACAAATTAAGCGAATTATCTCATAGTATTCTATCCCAATTAAAGAAATATTATTTTTACCTATCTAATCCTTATTCCTCTCCATCTCTCTCTGAATCCAGGTCATGATCACATCCACAAGATACTCCTGCTGTATCTGGCTCAATTTCCTGCCCGGCTGTATCTTATGCCATTTTCGGATGCACTCCCTGCAGCAGGTTGCAGTTGCATGCTGTGCGATAAATACCGGATGCCCTTTCATCGGCGTCTGTTTTCCATCGTTTGGAATAACCGCCGGAGCTTCCCGCTTTGCAATAAAGTCCTGCGCATGCTGTCTTATAGTATCCAGTCCTTTTTCATTTATGTAATCAATATCCTTCTGCTTTAAATGAAAGCTGCTTCGGAACTTGGAATTACCAAGTCTCTCAAATAGCTGCTTATACCATTCCTCTTTTGTCATCAAAATTCTCCAAACTTCTTATGGCATCCTAACACTTCCTGTTAGAATGCCATCTATAACCATAAATACTATATTATTTTCCCCCATGCTCCTTCACGACCAGTCTGCCTCTTCCGCTTTCCTTCGCCTCGTATAATGCATTGTCTGCTTCCTCATATAACCGGTTAAAGGTTGCTTCCGACTTAGCAATAACTGCGCCCATAGAGATGCCGGTACCTCCCTCTGTAGATTTTACTGTCAGATTTACTTTGTCAAATATCTGCTGGGCATGTTCTTTGATCGCCTTCTCCGGCACACTCTTATTGAAGAACATCATTACCGCAAATTCGTCCCCACCCATACGACTGGCAAAATCTTCATTTCGTAAAGACGCAAGCAATGTCTGGGCGACTAAGATCAGATATTTATCACCATTATGATGACCATAGGTATCATTATATTGCTTAAATTTATCAACATCTATCATGATCATCATTGCATTAAAATCACCTGATAACAGCTTCATCTCCATATCATTCCGAAAAGCCGCATGATTCAAAAGGCCCGTCAGGGAATCTGTACGATATGTATTCTCCCAATTCCGCAATCTGACTTCCGCCTTATTCTGCTCTGCATCTGTCAGGATCTTCATGGAATAAGTACTCGATACATCTGAAATAATAATCTCTGCACGATCCTGTTTAACTGCCGAATCGTAAAAGACACGTCCATAGCAAAAGACATAAATATCCTTTCCATCCTTTCGATGGAGTCTGTGTTCCTGCAATACATATGTACTCTTAGCTAGATTGGCATTTGTCCGACACAAATATTCTGTCCGATCAGCTTCAGGGATCAGGTCCATCTGATTCATGGAATTTTTTTCTACATCCTCACCGGAATAACCTGTCAGCTTCTCGAAATTATCATCCACAGACAAAATATTCCATGAACCATCCAGCAAATATCTGCTGCATTGCACTGTATGTACACAGAATGCTTCCTGAAGTGTACTGTTATCCTCCGGTTTTGCCACTTGTCTGTGTTGAGGTTTTTCCTTCTCCTGCCTGAACTTATGAACTCCCTTTACGGTATCAGAATAATTCTCTGATATCATTTGAATAAACTCGGAAACAATAAACGGATCAAATTGTGTTCCGGCGCAATTTTTTAATTCTTCAAGTGCATCGGATACAGGCATTCCATTTCTATATGGACGGTCACTTACCATCGCATCAAATGCATCAACAACAGCAATTACACGTGACAGTACCGGTATACTCTCCCTGCTCAGTCCGTCCGGATAGCCTTTTCCATCCCATCTTTCATGATGATGTCTGATTTCCTCTGCGATCTGCTTCAATTCTACATTACTGTTTGCAATATCGTAGCCCTTTTCAACATGTGAACGCATGATCTTCCATTCTTCATCGGTAAGTTTTCCCGGTTTGTTCAATATCTCCATCGGAACACCGATCTTTCCGATATCATGAAGCAGACAGAGAAGGGACAAGCGGCTTTGCTGTATATCGGATAACTCTATACGTTTACCAAGCTCTGCACCCATAATCTGTGTACGGCGAACGTGATGCTCCGTATCACTGTCACATTCCTCAAGTGCCCGTATCAGAGATACCAGCATATCCGAATGAATGGATTTGCTGTCTACTAATTTCTTTGTACGCATAGCTTTAGTTGTATTTCGAATGCTTTCAACTATACTGTGTGTCTCATCTTCTACCACACTGACTGCATACTGAATACTTCCGTCGAACTTCTCCTTAAGTTTTCCGGCACATACTGCCATCTCATCTTCACTGCTTCGGCTACACAATGCTATAAGATGTGCCTCGGTTCCTCTGACATAATATGCCCTTTCAGGAAAACAGGTTCTCATATTTTCTGACAACAAGCGGATTTTCTGATCACCTGCTTTTTTTCCAAGTGTGCTGTTGATAACAGACAAACTGTTAATATCACATACAGCAACTCCTACCGGGAACGTAAAATGATCATTTTTTTCCAATGCAAGCTGTTTGAAATTTTCCCATTTCTGAAATCCCGTAAGCATATCCGTCTCAAGTGCGGTATCTGTAAACACGAACATCTGACCAATCTTATGGCCTTTTTTATTTTCAAGCTTCTTTACATCGCATCGCAATGTCTTTTCTTCCGTTTCCGACTTAATATAGCATTGCAGGGAAAAGCTGTCGTCATCTGATTCCGGATCAAACGACAATCCATATACATTCAGGAAACTCTGAAGATCTTTACATTTGGTCAACAGTTCTTCTCCCAGGAAAAAATCAGCTCTTTCATTATGCAGAATCAGGCGCTCGTCATCATCAAACAAAACGATGCCCTGCCCTATATTTTCAAATATACTTGTCTTCAATTTATTCAACATCCCATGTGTGGAATAATCAAAGCAGCTCCAATAAATGATAAATGATACTATACTGTACCCTCCGATCGAGTAGTCCAGTAAATTCACTACGGATTCGCCCGGTAAAAATAAAAAGATTGCATTTATCCCTACAATAATAAGAATTCCTATGATAACACTTAAATACTGCCAACGATACTCATGCGGAATCTTACAGATCTTCCGAATCAATAAACCTACCACCAATAACACCATTACATACGAAAATATCAGATGGAGCTCATACAAAGGCTTCATGTAATAGCTATACTTTGCAATCAACGTATCCCGTGGTTTATATTCAATTGCAATTTCCATAAATGGATTAACTGCAAACACGATCAATTCATATATACAATATAAAAAGCAGAATGCTACTATCCATTTCCCATATCCGGAAAACTTTCCTTTTGTGAAATAAACTGTGAAAATTAAAAGAGAGACAAGCATAAAATCTATACTTATAAAATATATGCTCGACATAATCGCCATACACATATAGGAATCACTTATGATACTGATCAGATAACTAATATCTGCAATAGCCGCACCCATACAGGCAAACCCCAGAAATCTACCTGTTGTTTTATTCTTTTCAAAAGATTTTACTGCTAACAGTATATCTGTAGCGGCGATAATAATTGATATGACTATATATGCATTGATCATAACTGTCTCATTCATAGAAAAGCCTCCCATATTCAGACAAAATATGAGGCTATTTTACTATTTTTGAGGCAGTATGGCAATACCTATGCGTATCATAAACGCCGGCAATTTACCAAATCCGTTAAATTCAACTCTTATCGTTTATTCAGTATCAGAATCTTGTTTGAAAAATTCCTTACAGCCGGAATCTTTCCAATCACCTTATATACAGGAACAAATTCCTTCATTCCTTCTACCAGACTGATATCTTTTTCGCTCCGGAAAGAAGGTGCCACACTCTGAAATGCTTTTCCGCTTTTCACACCCCAGATGAATTTCGCCTGGCTTCCCTCTATGGATTTCTCTTTCATATGCTTCACAACAAATGGTGCCATTACCTCAACCAGAACCTTTGCCTGTGTAAATGTCTGATCAATGATCTCAAACATCTTCCGCACATCCTTCTCCGTTAAATACATCGTAAGACCTTCGATCACTACCAAAACCGGTTCACCATGATACTCGATATCCATCGTATAAGATGAATCCGTTGCTGACTTAGCGATCTGGTAAACAGGGCCATTCTCCTCAAGGAAACGACTTCGGATATCCATGGTCTCCGGAAGATCAATATTGTACCAACGTTGATATTTCCCCTTCATCCGGTAACACCGGGTATCCAGTCCACAGGCAATATTTACAACAATGGCATCCGGATGCTTGGTCAGATAATCATTTACCAAACGATCTAGTACGATCGTTCTTGCAATTACACCGCTGCTCATCAGCTTATCGGATTCCGCCTTTGAGAAATCATAATCTAACCGGGATACGATCTCGATTGCTTTCTCATCATAGATATTGTGATTTTCTTTTCTGGATTCTGCTGCTCTTGCAAATAAAGTCTGCAGCATTGTCTCCGGTACACCCTGTACACTGACCTTTGTCTTATTCTGATTTCCTGTCTGCATTACTTTTCCTTCACTCATAGCTTATTCTCCTTTTCTATATTTACATAACAAATGTTATTTTTTGTTATGTTGTATAAAAAGAGCCCCACAGCTACATGCTGTGAGGCTCTCTTAGATTCTGTATTAATTTATCTGTTCCACCCATCGAGTAGATTCCGATCTTCTCAACCAGATACAAACTATCTTCCATGCTATAATTTCCTTTAATAATCTCCAGACATCCATCCAAACGGATCTTTGCCAGTATCTTTACAAGCTTCTCATCCGGCTCACATTCCATCCGGCTCTTATAAAATGTATATATCGACTGCTCCATCAGTTCTTCTGCCTTGGAACGGTACATTTCATAACAGCTTCCTTGTGCCTTCTCCAGAATGACCACCGCTTCTTTTCGGTGTTCCAGAATAAATCGCATCATCTGAACATCTAACTGCGTACCAAGCTCCGGCTCTGCAAGCTCTAACTCCATATATCTGACAAGCAATTCTTCATACTGCACAACCAGTGGTTCAAAAATCTCCCGGAACAACGCTTCTTTATTCTTAAAATAAAAATACATTGCACCGGTTGTAACTCCTGCCCGGCTGCAGATCATTCGAAGACTTGCTTTGCTATAGCCATGCATGAAGAATTCGTCTAATGCTGTCTGTTTGATTTTCTCTATTGTGTTTTCCTGATCATTCATCATAACACATGTTATGTTAGATGCTTCTAACTAAAATGTCAAGCATTATTTAACATAATTTTGCCATCTGTTGAAATTGTAACCACATTCCACGGAAGGAATTTGCCGCTGTTCTGAAGAGCATTTTTTACAGCCATCTCAATACCACCACAACACGGGACCTCCATTCTCACAACCGTAACGCTCCGGATATTATTATTCCGGATGATCTCTGTCAGCTTTGCAGAATAATCTATCATGTCAAGCTTCGGACAGCCAACCAAAGTGATATGTTCCTTAATAAAATCCCGATGGAAATTCGCATATGCATACGCTGTACAATCTGCCGCAACAAGAAGCTTTGCTCCATCAAACCAAGGGGCTGTCACCGGAACAAGCTTGATCTGTACCGGCCACTGACGTAGCTCTGACTCCTGCTGTCCCATCATCGATGCTAGCTGCTGTACAAGCTCAGGTGATACTTCACCATTTTGCACAGTCTTACTCCCAGCTTCAACAGTTCTTGTCTTTTTGTCATACCGATCTCTATTAAATGTCTTCATAGCCGTACCCGGACAACCACATGGTAGTGGTTCTCCTGACAGACTGCCTGCTTCATCTACTATCTTCTCAGTTTTTGCCGCCAGTACCGCTGCCTCATCATAGTCCGCTGCTTCACGTTCAACAAATGTAATGGCTCCGGTCGGACAGGTAGGAAGACAGTCTCCCAGTCCGTCACAATAATCATCACGAAGCAGCTTTGCCTTTCCATTCACCATCCCGATCGCGCCCTCATGGCATGCCGATGCACATGCCCCACAGCCGTTACACTTTTCTTCATTAATTTCTATAATCCTGCGAATCATCGTTTTTCCTCCTGAATACCCGATACCTGATCATTCTATGATATTTGCTGTTATATCTGTCGCTTCTTTGATCGACATTATACATCGCAGCTTACTTTCATCACTTAACTGTCAATCAGGTTCTTGATTTTATGTGTTTATTCTAATATACTTATTTCAAAATGTATGTTGGATTTCCAACAAAACAACATTTAAGGAAATGGAAATTTTATGAACAAACACGATCTTACATCCTATATTGATACCCTGTCAGCCTGCCGCCTGTTTACCGGCATCGATGAACAGGATCTGCCGGCTATGCTTACATGTCTGGACGGAAACCATATTCATGTAAAAAAAGGGAATCCCATATTCGTAGAGGGCGATCCGGCACGCTTTATCGGAATCATTCTTACCGGAACAGCGCAGGTGATCCGTGAAGATTATTATGGGCACCGAAGCGTCATGACAGATCTACAACCCGGGGATCTGTTTGCAGAAGCCTTCTCCTGCGCAGGTCTTTCTACTGTACCGATCAGCGTCTTTGCCATGACTGACAGTGATATTCTGCTTCTGGACTGCCACCACCTTCTGACCTCCTGTTCGAATTCCTGTGATTTTCACAACACCCTGATTCGGAATCTGCTACACGAAATTGCCCGGAAAAACCTTGCGTTAAACCAAAAAATACGCTATATGTCAGAGAAAACAACCCGTGATAAATTAATGGCATACCTCTCCGACCAGGCAAAACAGAATCATTCGGATACCTTCACTATTCCTTTCAATCGTCAGGCACTCGCAGACTATCTCGGTGTAGAACGCTCCGCCATGTCCGCTGAAATCAGCAAACTAAAAAAAGGCGGAATCATCGACACTCAAAAGTCGACCTTCCGCCTACTCTAAAAACATGCTTGCAAAGAGCATTCTTATTATATAAGTTCGTGACATAAAACATCACACGGACAGTATATATATTTTATGAAGCAGACCTGTCCGAATGTCGGTCCTTAGCGATCCGCTATTAAGCGGGAGCTTAGTACCGTTACATGAGGATAGAACGAAAGTGTTCTGCGTAATAAAGATATATATACCGTCCGTGTGATGTTTTTGTTCATTTCCTATTTTTCAAGAATGCTCTTTGCCAGCTTCTGCTGCTCCTCTGTTGGAGGATCGACTCCCTCTAATTTATAAGGAATTCCAAGTCTCTCCCACTCCTGAATACCCAGCTTATGATATGGAAGTACCTCTACCTTATCCACTGTTTTAAGAGTATCTATAAATTCTTTTGTCTTCTTCAGATCATCCTCATCTGTCGTAATTTCCGGAACAAGTACATGTCTGATCCACATATGCTTGCCCTGATCGGACAGATACTGTGCAAGCTCCAGAATATTCTGATTTGAGAATCCTGTTAATTCACGATGCTTATCATCATGGATCTGTTTGATATCAAGTAGAAAAAGATCTGTAAGGCTCATCAGTTCGTTGAACTTTGAGAAGAACGGTTCTTCTCTGGTAAATGGATTTCCGGCCGTATCGATCGTAGTATGGATACCCTGCGCCTTTGCCAGCTTGAAAAATTCGATCAGGAAATCCATCTGAAGTAATGCTTCACCACCGCTTACAGTGATACCACCCTGACCTTTCCAGTATGGCTTATAACGAAGTGCCTGCTTTAACAGATCTTCCGGAGTTCTGGCCTCGATCTTAACACCCTTATCTTTGAGCAGTTTTGTATTCTCTTCAATTTTTTTCTCAAGTGCTTCTCTTTCATCATCGCTGACATCGTCAGCATACAGTCTGCTGTAATCTGTTACAAGATTCCATGTCTCAGGGTTATGACAATATTTACATCTCATCTTGCATCCCTGTAAAAATACAACAAATCGAATTCCCGGACCATCGACTGCTCCAAAGCTTTCTGTTGAATGAATATATCCTAAAATCTGTTTCTTTTCCGGCATGTTCCACCTCTAAGTTCTTTCTATTATTTTACACAAATACACATTAAACAACCACGACTATGCATCTGTTTCCACCACTCACAGCTTCATAGCCTCTTTCTATTTTCTCTCTGATACACAATTTTCATACATGATATAATAAACGCAAAATTATTTGCTCGCAAGAATGCTGATTTTGCGAAATGCATAGAATGTGCGAAGCACATGATATAATGAACGCAAAATTATTTGCTCGCAAGAATGCTGATTTTGCGGAATGCATAGAATGTGCGAAGCACATGATATACGGATAAAAATCCGTCTGCCTTATGCTGTAAAAAAGTCCCGGAGATAGACTCCCCGGGACTCCAATCTTTTACTTATCTGTTAAAACATTCAGACTGTGTAAGATTTACAGTGAGTCATGGAATGTTCTATTGATAACGTCGAGCTGCTGCTCACGTGTAAGTGAGATAAACTTAACAGCATATCCTGATACACGGATTGTGAAGTTAGCGTACTCTGGCTTATCCGGATTCTCCATTGCATCAAGGAGCTTATCCTTACCGAATACGTTTACATTTAAGTGGTGAGCACCCTGATCGAAGTATCCGTCCATAGCGCTTACAAGCTTCTCAGCTCTTTCTTCCTCGTCATGTCCGAGTGCTGATGGGTTCATTGTCTGAGTATTTGAGATACCATCTAATGACCACTCATAAGGAATCTTAGCTACTGAGTTCAGTGAAGCAAGAAGTCCTGATGTCTCTGCACCGTAACTTGGGTTAGCACCTGGTGCGAATGGTGTCCAAGCACGTCTTCCATCCGGAAGGTTACCTGTGTACTTACCATATACTACGTTTGATGTAATTGTCAGGATAGATGTTGTAGGCTCTGAATTACGATATGTGTGTCTCTTCTTGATGTCTGTGAGGAACTCATGAAGAAGCCATACACCGATGTTATCAGCTCTGTCATCATCATTACCATATTTAGGGAATTCTCCCTCGATCTCAAAGTCTTCTGCAAGACCTGTTTCTGCGTTACGAATAACCTTAACCTTAGCATACTTGATAGCTGACAGTGAGTCGATTACGTGTGAGAATCCGGCAATACCTGTTGCAAATGTACGACGTACATCTGTATCGATAAGTGCCATCTCTGCTGACTCATAGTAATACTTATCATGCATGTACTGAATCAGGTTCAGGATATTTACATAAAGTCCTGCTAACCAATCAAGCATCTTCTTGTACTTAGCAAGAACTTCATCATAGTCAAGATACTCTGCAGTAATTGGAGCATACTCAGGACCAACCTGCATTGGCTTGCCTGTCTTCTTGTCTAAGAACTTCTCATCTTTACCACCGTTAATAGCGTAAAGGAGACACTTAGCAAGGTTTGCACGAGCTCCGAAGAACTGCATCTCTTTACCTGTCTGTGTAGCTGATACACAGCAGCAGATTGAATAGTCATCACCCCAGATAGGCTTCATAACATCATCATTCTCGTACTGGATTGAGCTTGTTCTTACTGAGATCTTAGCAGCATACTTCTTGAATGTATCCTGAAGAGCTGAAGAATAAAGAACTGTAAGGTTTGGTTCTGGAGCCGGTCCCATGTTCTCAAGAGTATGAAGGAATCTGTAGTCGTTCTTTGTAACCATTGAACGTCCGTCAACACCGATACCACCAACTTCAAGTGTAGCCCATACAGGGTCACCTGAGAACAGTTCGTTGTATGACTTAATTCTTGCGAACTTAACCATACGAAGTTTCATTGTGAAATGATCGATAAGCTCCTGAGCCTCAGCCTCTGTAAGCTTTCCGGCCTTAATATCTCTCTCAATATAAATATCAAGGAATGTTGATACACGTCCTACTGACATAGCAGCACCATTCTGAGTCTTGATAGCTGAAAGGTATCCGAAGTATAACCACTGAACAGCTTCCTTAGCGTTTGAAGCAGGCTTAGAAATATCATAACCATATGACTGAGCCATAACCTTCATCTCCTGCAGACGTCTGATCTGCTCTGCAAGCTCTTCTCTCTGACGGATAACATCATCAAACATATTACCATCGCCACAGTTTGCCTTGTCTTCCTCTTTCCAAGCGATCAGCTGATCGATACCGTAAAGAGCAACTCTTCTGTAGTCACCTACGATACGTCCACGTCCATAAGTATCAGGAAGACCTGTTACGATATGTGTATGACGTGCAGCTTTCATCTCTGGTGTATAGGCATCAAATACTGCCTGGTTATGTGTCTTGTGATACTCTGTAAAGATCTTATGGAAGTTCTCGTTTGGCTTGTAACCATACATCTCAAGAGCTTCCTCAGCCATCTTAATACCACCATAAGGCATGAATGCTCTCTTAAGTGGTTCATCTGTCTGAAGACCAACAACCTGCTCAAGGTCCTTTGTCTCAGGATCAATATATCCAGGGCCGTATGCTGTGATGCTTGATACAACATCAGCATCCTCCTTTAATACACCGCCGTTATCTCTTTCTGCTTTCTGAAGAGCCTGAAGCTTGTCCCAGAGCTTGTTAGTAGCATCTGTTGGTCCGGCAAGGAAGCTCTCGTCTCCGTCGTACATTGTGTAGTTGTTCTGGATGAAGTCTCTGACATTACATTCTTCTTTCCAGAGTCTACCTGTGAATGAATCCCATTCCTGGTTCTGTAACATAATAATTTTTTCTCCTTTCAATTTTATATTATGTGAATATATAATACACTCTAATGGTATTATACAGAATCTTTTTTTATAATTCAACAATCCTTATCATTTTTATTGTATTTCTTTTCGTACATTCGCATAATTTTTACAAATTTTTTTAATCTCTGAAAAAAAGCTTGACACAGAGTGAACTCCAAGAACTATCATTTAATTATCAAAGACAAGGAGGATCGTCAAATGAATAAATTATCAGACACATTTGAACTGAAAAATAAAGTATCAATTCCATGCATCAGATATGGAAATGAGATCAGCGTTGGCAAAGGAATTGCCGAAAGTGGAATTGCGATACATGGAACGCCATGACAGATTTGTATAAATCCGGCAAAATCAGTAACACCATATCGAATCGTTGAAAATGCCAACATGTGCTTATCATATTGAATACCGGTTGTTTTCCTGCCGGCACATCCAGTGCCAACCGCAGCTTGGTCGCCGGCTTTATATCTATCGTTCCTGCCATTTTATCCCTTACTTTCTTCTTTATATATCGTTCATTTTGAACAGACGAATCTATACTTTATCTCCCATCCTGATTTTTGTCGATTTTTAAGTATATGTGACAAATATTTAAACATATTGTAAACAGAAAATCCAGTATTTTATATCAGGAATGCGTTAATTACGGCAAATAACTGCATACGTGAAAAAAGCTGCCGGAATCCATCATATATCTCCCTTTTCACCTGCATTATATCAGGCAAAACCGGTTAATAAATGACCAATTCCGACAGCTTTTTGTCTCAGCTATTGTTTCTTATAATATCCCATATAATAGTATACTGCTTATGATTCTCTGCTGTTCTTCTCTGCATCTGCAGATATCTTATCGCTATCCGATTCTTTTTTAATAAATGTCTCATTAATGAAAAAGAATCCTCCGAGACCGATTGCAACAACGCCAAAAACAATAGCAAATATATCCATACCCATTTTATTATTCTCCTTTTCTTCTTACATATTCGGTTTTCAAATGTAAGAAGTCAGGAGTTTCTTTCCGTCCTTTTTATGTATATACTCAAGCCTTCGATACCATTGAGATGCATGCACCAGTGTGCCGATCTTCACCCACCATTTTCTGGTATCACAAACGAACCCTGATAAGGTAAACAGAAACGGTAAAACCAGGATCCACAGATCAACTGTTTTCTCTGATTGAAACGATTTCAAGTTCTGCGTTTCAAACACTGTACGAAGAACGCTTCCTGTCGGAAGTATCCCTATTTCATTAATTGATGTCGTCCGGACTTCACGAAGCACCGATTTATTCTGTTCAAGCCCCCGCTCCATTCTGGAGCTTTCTATATCACCTATGCCCAAAACGGTGGCAGCTAATATCAATATGATACAATATATCACACATATTTGTTTCTTCTGTTGTTGAAGCATAGCTGCCACCTCACTTTCTGTAGATTTCTTTCTGCATATCCTATACTTACTGCATGCCGCATAATCAGCACACTTGAGAACGAATAATTTCGCGTTCATTATCTCATAAATATAACAAAATGAATATTCTTTATTTTACTCTTATCTATTTCTTAATTTCTTCGCGGAGCTGTGTTCCAAGTTTCTGAATATCTTCTTCCAGGTCATCCTCCAGCTCATGCACATCTTTTTCAAGACGATCCTTAAACATCAGAAGGAAACTGATAAGAAGCAATCCGCTGGATACCCAGATAGCATGGAAGCCCAGATGTACCGACAGAATGCCTCCGATTCCGGCTCCGACCGCAAAGAACAGGATCACACCGAAATAATACAGTGACATTTCTAACTGCTCCGGTTTCTTTTCTCTTAAATATACAGATAAGGCTGCTGTTCCACTCCTGAGATTTCCGATACACATCGTACTCGCATAAGAATGTCCGTTGACTTTCCGGAATGTCTGAACCTGCATTGCACAGGAGAAAGATACCAATACCGTTGCCAGCATGTTCCATCCTTCTGTTAAAAATCCAACAAAGAACAAAATAAAGATCTCCATCAACAAAATGGATTGCCTCCAATGAAGCTTCTTTGCGTATTTGAACCGTCCCTGTACCTGTTCTGCAAAGAACACCCCAAATGCAAATGCAAACAACGGATACAGATATCGAAGTCCTGCCTGCCATTCACCCATCATAAAATGCTGACTCATCAGCACTACATTTCCTGTCTGTGCATTTGAAAACACTTCATCTCTTGTAAAATATGTATAGGCATCCTGAAATCCACCGGATAACGCCAGAAACACACTGGTAATAAACGCTTCCGACATCTGCCGTTTCGCCTGTCTGTTCTGCCCAACTTTCATCTCGATCAACTCTCCGTTCTTCTTCAAATACTATCAGACACAATATAGTTAGCAAGAACGATATGCCATGCTACAAAGAAAAACCGGATGTGAAACCCACACCCGGTTCTTCTTTGTCCGAAGTATATCCTGACGTTATAGTGTCTCAGGTGTATCTCACGAACATATATTGTATTCTGATCATTCAGATATTATTTCTGAGGACCTGCTGCAACTAATGCCTTACCAGCTTCGTTGCTCTCGTACTTAGCAAAGTTCTTGATGAATCTGTCAGCAAGATCTAATGCCTTTGTCTCCCATGCAGAAGCATCTGCATATGTGTCACGAGGATCAAGAATTGCCGGATCAACACCCGGAAGCTCTGTAGGTACTTCAAAGTTGAAGTAAGGGATCTTCTTTGTAGGAGCTGAAAGGATAGCACCGCTAAGGATAGCATCGATGATACCTCTTGTATCCTTGATTGAGATACGCTTGCCTGTTCCGTTCCATCCTGTATTTACAAGATAAGCCTTAGCTCCGCTCTTCTCCATCTTCTTAACAAGCTCTTCAGCATACTTTGTAGGATGTAACTCAAGGAATGCCTGTCCGAAACATGCTGAGAATGTAGGTGTCGGCTCTGTGATTCCACGCTCTGTACCGGCAAGCTTAGCTGTGAAGCCTGACAGGAAGTAGTACTGTGTCTGCTCTGGTGTCAGAATAGATACCGGAGGAAGTACTCCGAATGCATCTGCTGAAAGGAAGATAACATTCTTTGCTGCAGGAGCTGATGAGATAGGACGAACGATGTTCTTAATATGATCAATTGGATAAGATACACGAGTATTCTCTGTAACGCTCTTATCTGTGAAGTCGATCTTACCATTTGCATCTACTGTTACGTTCTCAAGAAGAGCATCTCTTCTGATCGCATTATAGATATCCGGCTCTGAATCCTTATCAAGGTCGATAACCTTTGCGTAGCAGCCACCTTCGAAGTTGAATACGCCGTTGTCATCCCAGCCGTGCTCATCATCACCGATCAGGAGACGCTTAGGATCTGTTGAAAGTGTTGTCTTACCTGTTCCTGAAAGACCGAAGAAGATAGCTGTGTTCTCACCGTTCATATCTGTGTTTGCTGAACAGTGCATAGCTGCCATTCCCTTAAGTGGAAGGTAGTAGTTCATCATTGAGAACATACCCTTCTTCATCTCTCCGCCGTACCATGTATTGATGATAACCTGCTCATGGCTTGTGATGTTGAATGCTACACATGTCTCTGAGTTAAGACCAAGTTCTTTATAGTTTTCTACTTTAGCCTTTGATGCGTTGTAAACAACGAAATCCGGCTCGAAGTTCTCAAGTTCTTCAGCAGTTGGCTTGATGAACATATTTGTTACGAAATGTGCCTGCCAAGCTACTTCTACGATAAAACGGATAGCCATACGAGTATCAGCGTTTGCTCCACAGAAAGCATCAACTACAAATAATTTCTTATTTGAAAGTTCCTTCTTGGCAATATCCTTAACGGATGCCCATGTCTCTTCTGTCATTGGATGATTATCGTTCTTGTAACCATCTGTTGTCCACCATACAGTGCCCTTTGAATTCTCATCAACAACAATATACTTATCTTTAGGTGAACGTCCTGTATAAATACCTGTCATTACATTAACAGCGCCAAGCTCTGTTTCCTGTCCTTTTTCATATCCTTCAAGAGTAGATTTAGTCTCTTCCTCGAAAAGTGTTTCATACGAAGGGTTGTAAACGATCTCTGTAGTTCCAGTAATGCCATACTTGCTTAAATCAATATTTTTCATTGTACACAAATCCTCTTTTCTTTCTAAGTATTATTCTATGGAGGTTAGTTTGTACTACCAACTTCCACAGTCAATTTGTATTATAGCCATCCCTAATCAAAAAGTAAAGAAAATCTTTACCGGATATGACTTTTTTACATTTTTTTTATAATCATCACGCCTGTATTTTATAATTTATATTTGTTTTAGAAACACAGACAGATTGCATAGACAAGTGCCGCCATGATCCATGCAACAACACACTGTCCGACCACAACTACCAGTGCCCATTTGCTTCCAAGTTCCCGTTTTACGGAAGAAACGGCTGCTACACATGGAGTATACAGCAGACAGAATATCAACAATGACAGAGCGGATGCCGGTGTCAGGATCTTATGGATAACATCCATGCTTCCGGTCAGCACAGACAATGTTGATACTACACTCTCCTTGGCCATAAATCCAGATATCAGTGCCGTCGATATCCGCCAGTCTCCGAAACCAAGCGGTGCAAATACCGGTGCGATCAATCCTGCGACAACTGCAAGGATACTGTTCTGTGAATCTGCCGTCAGGTTAAAGTGCAGATCAAAGCTCTGTAAGAACCAGATCACGATCGTTGCCACAAAGATAACCGTAAATGCCCGCTGTAAGAAATCCTTTGCCTTTTCCCATAATAACTGCAATACATTTTTCAATGCCGGCATTCTGTAGTTTGGAAGCTCCATAACAAACGGAACTGCCTCACCCTTGAATAATGTCTTTCTGATAATAAGCGCCACAAGGATTCCTATCAGTATTCCCACAACATACAACCCGACCATAACAAGTACTTTATACTTTGGGAAAAACGCTGTTGCAAAGAATGCATAGATCGGAAGCTTTGCAGAACAGCTCATAAACGGGGTCAACAGGATCGTCATCTTACGATCACGCTCCGACGGAAGGGTACGGCTCGCCATAATGCCGGGAACCGTACAGCCGAAGCCAACCAGCATCGGCACAATACTTCTTCCGGATAACCCAATCTTTCTGAGTGGTTTGTCCATGACGAAAGCAACACGAGCCATATATCCACTGTCTTCCAATAACGAAAGAAATAAGAACAGCACCACTATAATCGGAAGAAAACTCAGCACACTTCCAACTCCCTTAAAGATACCATCGATCACAAGTGAATGAATCACCGTGTTCACCGACCATGCAGTCAGAAGCTGATCCATCTGCGCTGTCAGATAATCAATCCCTTTCTCCAGCAGATTCTGAAGTACCGCTCCGATCACATTAAAGGTCAGAAAGAAGACTGCTCCCATGATCAATATAAAGGTCGGTATCGCGGTATACTTTCCCGTAAGAACCGCATCGATCCTCCGGCTTCTGATACGTTCCTTACTCTCTGCCGGTTTGACAACCGTTTGTCTGCAGATCCGCTGTATAAAATCGAACCGCATGTCTGCAATTGCTGCTGCACGATCAATTCCACGTTCTTCTTCCATCTGGCTTACAATGTGTTCTATCATCTCCGTCTCATTCTGTTCAAGATGCAGAGATTTTTCCATCTCTGCATCCCCTTCTGCCACCTTCGCCGCAGCAAAACGAACCGGGATTCCCGCATTCTCTGCATGGTCTTCGATCAGATGCATGATTCCATGCAGGCACCGGTGCACCGAACCACCATGATCTTCCGGATCACAGAAATCCTGTCTGCCCGGTCTCTCCTGATATCTGGCGACATGAACTGCATGTTCGATCAATTCATCTACACCCTGATTCTTGATCGCAGAGATTGGAATAACCGGAATTCCAAGCATACTTTCCAGCTGGTTAATACGGATTGATCCTCCGTTCTCACGAACTTCATCCATCATATTCAGTGCCAGCACCATCGGTATATCAAGCTCCATCAGTTGCATCGTCAGATAGAGATTTCTCTCAATATTGGTTGCATCCACGATATTGATTATGCCCTTTGGTTTTTCATCGAATACAAACTGTCTGGTTACAATTTCTTCGCTACTGTACGGCGAGAGAGAATATACACCCGGAAGGTCGGTTACTCTTGTGTCCGGATATCCTTTGATCATTCCCTCTTTCCGATCAACCGTTACTCCGGGGAAATTACCTACATGCTGATTCGAGCCTGTCAACTGGTTAAATAATGTCGTCTTGCCACAGTTCTGGTTACCAACCAGAGCAAAGGTCAGGATCTCATCCTTCGGCAGCGGATGTTCATCTGCTTTCACATGATACTTTCCGCCTTCGCCAAGTCCCGGATGTTCTACTAAAGCTTTATCCTTTTTGTTATCTTTCCTATGTTCGTCTTCATCTGATTTTTTATCTGATACCTCGATCTGCTCAGCATCCGCCAGTCGGAGCGTCAGTTCATAATCATGAATACGGATTTCAAGAGGATCGCCCATTGGTGCATATTTGATCAGTTCAACCTCAATACCGGGTATCACGCCCATGTCAAGGAAATGCTGTCTCAGTGCTCCATCACCGCCAACTGTACAGATGGTTGCGGACTGTCCCTCTTTCAAATCTTTGATCGTCATTTGTATCGCCTCTTAACTCTTTATAATAAATATTTATCAATTGCTTCTGCACATCCATCATGGTCGCAGTCATTGACAACAACCGCAGCAACTGCTTTTACATGTTCATTTGCATTTCCGACCGCAATCGCTAATCCTGCAGTTTCCAATATATTCAGATCGTTATCTGCATCACCAACCGCAATCGTTTCATCGATTTCAATACCCAGGTGCTCACACAGCCGGAACAGCCCGGTTCCTTTGGTAACTCCTGTCGCCGAACATTCCAAAGCGGTCTTCTCCGCATCCGCAAGAACAAGATCCAGTCCGGCAAGTCTCTTTCTGGTTCTCTCTCTGCCTTCTGCTGTCGCATGATACAGGTTCAGCTTCGGGACCTCAAATGGATGTTCCTTATAATATTCATAGATATCATCGACCTGTGTTGTAACCTTCTCATACATTGGCCGATAGACGCCCATCCCAAAGCGTTCCATCTGGGGTATGTCCTTTTTCTGCACTATGGATTCGATTGCAAGCAGATGCACCATTAGATCTTCTTTTTTACTTTCTGCCAGAATCTTTTCTGCCAGTTCAATAGAGATTGCATTCGAATACAGGATCTTCTCCTCTTTCACATCATACAGAATCGCGCCGCTGGAGCAGACAACATAACGCAGTCCCGGTATCCGCTTAAAATATTCCCGAAGCTCTGCCACACATCTTCCGGTCGAAAGGATCACTTCCTTTCCTGCATCAAATGCGCGGTTCACAGCTTCCAGTGTCTGCTCTGATATCCGCTTTTCGGAATTTAATAAGGTTCCATCCATATCAAAAGCAATCAACTTGTATTTACTCATATCCATGTCTGCCTTTCTGTTTTTATATTCAGATCTGTTTCATTCCGATACTGTTATTCTCTTTCATTTATATTTGTTTTGTGTTTATTTTTTTCTTATTGCTTTAATCTCTTCCGTAATCTTTTTTCGGTTCTTTATCAATCCACGCACCCAACGGAAAACAGTATAAAACGGCAACAGAATCTTATGACGGTATACCATCGGTACATTCTCTTTATAAAATCCCATATCCGGGAAAAGTCTCCGCCACATATACCGCCATTTTGTTCCGGTTGTGATTGTGTCTCCATCTGCCTGAAGTTCTTTCAGCGCCCGTTCCACCATGCCGGCGACCGTTCCGTATGTGCCAGAATACATCAGTTCGGCAAGAAGCTCCCGCTCCTGTTCTGTAAGCCGGTTCTTTTGCCCCATATCCTCCGATGCAAATATCTTATGTGCAAGACTCCGCAGCGTCTGCTCAAATTCCGCTGCTCCAAATACAGCTAACTCCTGCCCGATGTATTCATAATCAAAATGATCGACATATGCTTCATTCAGAATATAGCAATCTGTAAGTGTCCGTATTCCGGTTCCTGAACCTTTATGATGCTTATAAGCATGGGCGATCACATAAATATACAGATCATTTTCTTCAAAATGATAACCAAAGGAATTGCTTTCATCTTTTATCAGTCTGTCCTTCACATCCTGATAATATTGATTCCATTCTGCTCCCGGCTTCTCTGAAAACAATACCCGGTGCATCTCGAAATTATAGACCGGTTCTTTCAGATAAGTATCATGTGCTCCAACGCCATAAGCTTCCGTCTGATATCCGTGTTCTTCCATATACGACCGGATCTTCTGACTGTATACAGGATCAAACAAGATATCATTATCTGACATTTCCCTCATTCCGGGCGTCTTATACAGATCCTTTATGATGCTCCCCTTTAATGGCATATACCAGATACCTTCGGCTTCCATATATCTAAATAACTGCTTTCTTGCAGCATCTAACAGCATATTCTTACGCAACGCCTTATCCCTTTTCTCCCGCCATGCCGCAAGAAGCTGCGGATACTCTGCCGCAAATGTCTGGTCCACCTTTAACGCAGGTTCAATGGCGTCATAAACCAGAGCGCCTAACATATGATATTTGCTCCACTTCCAGACAGCCTGCAGATCCATCTGATGCAACCGTTCCGTTGATACCGGTTTCATATGAAGTCCACACGCCACTAACTCCAGAAAATCCCATTCATTTTTTCCAAGTGTCCTGATGTTATACTGAATCATATTATCTCATTCCTCATTCTTCCCTGTCCGTCATCATTGCTATCGTACGGTCACACACCTGCAAAGCTGCCGGCCGGTGGGTAACGATCAGGACAGTCCGATCTGTCATTGCACGGAGATTGGAAAGCAGCCGTTTCTCTGTCTGTTCATCCAGTGCACTTGTCGCTTCATCAAGGATCAGAACCGGGTGTCCGGAATAAACCGCCCTTGCAACTGCCAGACGCTGGATCTGTCCCTCCGATAATCCATGTCCCTGTTCTCCAAGTGGAGTTTCCATCTGTTCCGGAAGCTGATAAACAAATTCTGCGCAGGCAGCTTTGAGTGCCTGTGTCAGTTTCTCCGTGTCGACATGCTCACCAAATGCCACCGCTTCCTTTATTGTTCCACTCATCAGATGATTTCCCTGCGGTACATAAGCAAACAAAGACCGGAAGCCTGCATGCATCTTATGCCTTTCACCGCCAAATATTACGTTACAATCCCCGGAATCCAGTGCATACAGACTCATTAATATTTTAAGCACTGTACTCTTTCCACACCCGGATGGTCCGGTCAGTGCCAGGAATTCTCCTCTTGCAATATGCATATTAAAATGCTCCAGAACCTTTCTTTCACAGTAGTCTGTATCTGTCTGTGCCTGAACACCCAGCAGATCCGTATCTCTCCGATAGGCAAAGGAGCCATTCACAATCTCAAGAGCCATAAACTGTTCCCGGAAATCGGAAGGGAGTATCTCTGATCCCGTTCTGTCCGGTTCAAAGGTTTCTGCCTGCATCAGCCGTTCTGCACTGGCAAGGCAGGCAAAATATTTTGGGAAATACCCAGACAGATTCGCAAACGGTGTCTGGATCTGTGCGACAAGCTGAAGCACTGCTATAAAGGTTCCATAGGAAACCTGTCCTTTCAATATTCCATACCCACAATATATGGCTCCCAGAATATAAGCTCCATTCATTGCTGCACCGAACCCGATATTACAGATATTGGAAAATCTGTTTTTCTTCATCCGGCTGCCCTGATGTGCATTCATATACCGGTCTGCTTCATCTGCCGTTTCCTGTTCTTTTACGAATGTGTGAAGGATCACCAGACCGGATAACCGTTCCGATAAAAAAATCCGTAATCTGCCATCTGCCTCCTGCACTTTTTTATGCAGACGTTTCAACACCCGCCGGAATATCCAGGTCAGAAAGACAAGCAGAAGACCTCCCGGTATCAATACATAAGCAAGTTCCGGCATAATACCGATCAGCAGAACAACCGCGATCAGGATCCGTGTCAGCATCCCGCATACACCGGGAACGATCTGCGCCAGTCCATCCGCCACGATCACAGTATCTGAAGTCAGGCGGTTCATCCATTCTCCGGAATGGATCTGTGTGACTTCGCGGTAACTTCTTCCCATAAGTTCCGAAAACAATCGTTTCTTCCAGATATTTTCATAAGTTGACCGTGTTTTTTCTTCCAGATAACGGTCAACCGCCCGGAACGTGATCTGCAGGATCACAAGCAGTACAAGTCCTGTTCCCGCTGCCACAAAACCGGAACGTTCTCCTTCCACCGCATGATCGATCAGATTCCGGAGCAGTAATGCGAGCAGGCCGCCGGACATACCAAGAAGGACAGATATTATAAGCAGGAAAACGATATAATACCGCTTTCCTGCTATACCCTGCCACATCCATACAAATGTTTTCCTGTTCTGTTCACCCTGCATCATCCTGCTTTGTTTCTTCATCTGCTCTTACCCATTTTCCTGCGCAGCCGAGCAGCTCTTGCCTTTACAAATAAAATACCTGCCCGGATATAAAAAAGATCACACCATATATGCACATACCATCTGTATCGCTTATCCGTAACCGGAATCTCTTTTCCATCCCGTATCACCCCGGTAAGCACTCCGATAATATCCGGATCTGTAATATCATATTCTCTCCTGTAATTGTGATCCCCACAGATCACATAACCATCATTTCTTACAGAAAGTATCCTGTGCAGGATATAATGATCTCCCCTTTTATAAAGCACCGCATCATACTTTTTAAGCCGTCCTTCCGGTCTGGCCTTTATGATCATAATATCACGATGTTCCCGAAGGAGAGGCATCATACTGCGTCCTACATTGGTATATATAATAGTTCCATATTTGTTTAACTGTTCCTCATAAGTAGAACAGCTATCATATCCCTGTTTCTCCGTTTTCATTTTCTCTCTTTTTGCTGTTCCGGCTTCTCAATATTCGATCGCACCAATGGAATCCAGCTTCTTCAATATTCCCTTCACATCCCTGCGGACAACAGCCTCCGGTGCATCATATGCATCTGTCATTGCATGAACGATATCATCCTCTGTCACAGTTTTTTTCAGACATTCTACGATAAAGCCCGCTGTCTCATTGCTTCTGACCAGACCGGAAAAGCTGTCGGTTCCGGCAGCTACCATGATCTGTTCTCCATCTGTTTCATATGTAATAAATTCATCTTTTAATTTCATTTACCGCTCCATTATTTCTGTATATTTTCGTTTTGTTGTTTTATATGTTTTTAATCTGCATAATCTATATCTGTATTCATTCCATTGTAGGAAGTCTCCACTGCCTGCATGGACATATTGCAGCCCAGCCGGTACAGCTTTGTTTTATCCATGATCTGCTCCGCCAGACGGATTGTCGATGATAATACCGCCGGCTGATCTGAACGATAACTCTGCTGTAATATCATCTTCCATGCATCCCGCTTCCTGATCTGTTCGATATGATTGACCGTATCCCGTTCCAGAATACATACTGCCTTTAATGGAACCATGATGTTGTTCTGCAGATGATCCTTGCCCGCCCATGGGGTTCCGCATGCCAGCACGCCTTTGCCGGTTACTTTCAACAATGGCTTATCGTCATTTACCATCACAGCACGATTTCCAAAATATTTGCGCCACAGCTTGGTATGCGTAGATTTTCCGGTTCCACTCTTCGCCGTGAACAGATACGCTTCTCCATCCACCGCTATCACCGAACCATGAAATAACAAGGTATTGTATGCGATCATCTGATCTGCGATCTTCCGGTATAACGCCAGCGTTTCCAGATATGCATCACTGTAGTATCCAAACCACGATCTTCCCGGTCCTTTCCTTCCACCGACCTGTTCCTGCTTCTCCGACCAATCCCGTTCCGCTGCGATATCCCTCTGTGTGATCATCACCGAAAATGCCTCCGGTCCCGTTGTCAGGTAGTCCCGACAATATTCTCTTGTACTTCTGTAATTCGCATAGATCTTTATCGTTACATCTGCAAGCCGGATCCAGAATATAAATTTTTCATTCCCAAATCCCATCTTTTCATTCTTCATGTTCCATATACCACCATCATTTAAAATCCTGCCTTAGTTTACCACACAGTAAGGATGACGTGCAATAAGAAAAAAGACACCCTCGTGGCCAGGGTGCCTTCAATGCTATAGCAATTTAATGTATTGTGTTAAATATTATTTAACTTTGATCTTGATTGTCTTTGTTGTTGCTTTGTAGTTCTTTGTTGCAGCAACCTTAACAGTTACTCTGTAAGTACCTTTCTTGATACCCTTAGCCAGAGTGATCTTGCCTTTCTTTACAACAATCTTCTTTGAGCTTCTCTGATAAGTTACTTTAGCCTTATCCTTTACACCAGAAACCTTGAATGTATAAGATTTAGCTTTCTTCTTAAATGTTGAAGCTTTCTTGGTCTTATAACCGTTTTTAACTGTCAGCTTCTTCTGAGTTGCCTTCTTAATTGTGTATGAAGATGACACTTTTCCGGCATACTTACCCTTACCAGTGATCTTTACTGAGTAAGTACCAGCATTTTTGCCGCTTGTAACTTTAACAGTATAGTCTGTACCGGCCTTTAATGTTACTTTCTTGCCGCTCTTGGTTTTATACTGAACCTTGATCGTCTTAGGAGTCTGTTTCTTACCTGTATAAGTAAGTGTAGAACATGTAATTGTTGTGTTCTTCTTTGTTAACTCCTGTGAAGTAACTGACTCTGTTGCAGCCATTGCTGTACATGGAATCATAAGAGCGATAACCATGATAATAGCAATCAGCTTCTTTAAATTCTTCATATTGAGTTTTCTCCTTCCTAGCACATTTTCGGATAAAAATCGTTCTGATCATTTTGAAAACTGAAGTTCTCTCACCACTTTAACCAGAACATCTATGATAAAACAGCCGTCTGCCACGTATCGGCCGAATCATCCAACCTGAATCCATCTGCCAGATCCTGTTGAACGGATCCGCTATCTATCTGGATCTGTTCTATTTTCCACTTTTCTGGTCTTTTCCATAGCCGTATCCATAGCCATAGGATTTATATTTTCCATAATAACTCTTGTATGCACGTCCGGACACTTCTACCCGGTTCAGGATCACACCCAGCAGTTTACAGCGAACCTGTTCCAACTGCTGCATGGATTGTTTTATCACGTTCCTGGACGTTTCACCACTACGGACAACAAGTACTGCACCATCACATAAGGAAGCAACCTGTGCAGCATCTGCGACACTGCCAAGTGGCGGCGAATCTATGATCACATATCTATACTGCTCTGCCAGTTTATTAAGCAGTTCTGCAAAACGATCATCCTCCAATAATGCAGATGGATTCTCTAACAGATTGCAACATGGCACGATATAACCATTTGGGATATTTGTTTCATATACAACATCCTCATATTCTGCCTGCCCGGACAGATAATAGCCCAGATCCTTGATCTCGCCTTCTGTCTGGATATTATGTCTGCTCTTGATCACTGATTTTCTCAAATCCACATCAAGAAATACAGTCGGAAATCCGGCTTCTGCCATCATCTTCCACAGATTCATGGAAATGGTACTTTTGCCTTCATTTGGCAGACTACTTGTGATCAACAACTTCTTTGTATTTTTCCCACAAAACTTGATATTTATACGAAGCCTGTTCATTGCTTCTTCGACAGCATACGGCATTTCTTTAAAATCAATATTTATCTTTTTCATTTGCTTCGTCTCCCTTTCAATCCAGATTTTGTTTCTCCATATTCAGCGCCGTCCTCATTCTGTTCCAGTGACTCACTGTCTGGAATTGAAGTAAGCGGAACAATTCCAAAGTATTTTTCCATATCGGATGCTGTATGGATCGTATCATCCAGGAGATATCGTATGATCAGGATCAGACAGTAAATAAATGCGCCCGCCAATGCTCCGATCAGTGTATATTTCAGATAACTTGGTCCTGCCTTCTGATCCGGTATTCTTGCAACCTGAGCAATATTCGGTGCATTGGTACTCATTGTATCCGGAAGATATTCTACCGCAATCTCAGCCAGTGTGTTTGCTATGTCTTTTGCCTGCTCCGGATCTGTGCTTGTAACTGTTATCTTCAGTACTCTTGTATCCGCCGGATTCTCAAGTACGATCATCTGTGCAAGCTCTGCCGAATCCATTGACAGATTCAGTTTGGAGATTACCTGATCCAGTACCGGATAACTGAGCATCAGTTCCTCATAATCCTTTGTCAGCGACATACCAATATTCAGATCGGACAGATTTACAACGGAATCCTCCGATGCAGATACGACATACAGTTTTGCGGTCGACTGGTACGTCGGTTTGATCATAAAATATGCATATGCATTTAACAAGACTGCACCAAGCAAAAATGCAAGTATGATAAAATGTAACTTATCCATCAGTGCATATCCCAGATCGACCAGATCTATCTCTTTATCGTCATCATCAACGGTCACCATCGTCACCTTATTGATCTTTTCTTCTTTTCCATTGTCCGACATCGGTACTTTTTTATTTTCTGCGCTCATGTTCTCCTCCATCCAAAGTATCTCTATTCTGTATATTCTTTATAAAACAGCTCTGCGATCGCTGCATTCAGACTTTCCTCATCTGCCTCAAAGGTAGCGAAATCAAGTTCATCCAGCCCTTCTGTTCCGGAAATAGATACCTCGCCCTCATCCTTCTCTTTCACAACAAGAAGTGCCAGCTTGCTGAATTTATTTGCCGATATATTCGTCACCATATAATCTCCCAGTGCATTGTACAGATCCAACGGATAGGTACTGTCTGTCTGACATTTCTCTTTTATATTTTTCTTAAGCCCTTCCATATATACGGACTGACGTTTCATTCTGTTTTCATTTGTTTCATCAGCGACATCCCAACGGTCATGTACATAATGTACCGCCTGCTCATCACTGAGCCGAACCGTATCTCCAATCTTAAGGGATGGATCCACTTTGGAAAAATCATCCTCAATCGTAACTGTTACTCCTCCTGCCATATGATTGATGATAGAAATTGCTCCCATATTTACAGCAGCATATCCGTCAATCTTCTGACCACCAAGCAGCTCTGATACAGCATCCACGGTATTCTCGCAACTGGCTTCCAGTCCATCTCCGCTTGCATGTGCAAGTGCAATCTGTACAACAGAATCGCCCAGATAAGAATTGTCGAGATCCAGGGATTTTACATTTGTCAGTGTATTTCTGTTGATCGCCAGAGTCTTAAATGTCCCTTCACTGATATCTCTGACCATCAGCATAAGCACATCACTCTGCCCGGATTCTCCATAGTCCTCTGCTTTTTTTACTTTATCCAGTGAATCGATACCCATGAACAGATAGGTCTCTATATTCTTCTTCGGAAGATATTTCTTGCCATTTATACGGACAACTCCCTGCTCTGCCTCATATGCCTCCTGCTTCCGGAGCTTCTGCCGGTCAATTGCCCGGAACACAATAACTGCCGCTAAACAAAATATGATAACTGCTGCAATGGTAATTGTCAGTTTTTTATATAATTTCAGTTTTTCCTGTCTGGAATGTATCCTGTGTGCCATCTTTCTTTCTCTGATCAGAACAGGTTCCCTATCAGATCAGATCCTCCTGTCGGCCATGTTTTCTCACATATGATAAGTGCTGTCAATATAATAAACAGTATAACACTGATTATGATCGCTACTTTTTTTGACATCTGTCTATCCTCCAACCTTTTATCTCAAACCAAGAAGCTGACATCCATATGCATCTATCTCTGCAAGAATGTCTGCGCCTGCTTTCTTTTCCAGTCTCTGTCGTCCCTCTATCAGATTCGGAGGGCGGTGATGAACGCCATGACAGTCACTTCCCAGAATATGTGCCTGCCTCTTTTGAAACATGCGGATCAACATCCCGCCCTGTTTCCAGTCTGACAAACTTTCTGCATTGATCTGTATGGTAACCGGAAGCTCCATCAGCTTTTTTATGTACGGCTTATTCCCTGAAATCTTCATAAAGCGTTCCAGATGAGCGATAATGATCCGGAGCTGTCTCTCATGGATCAGCTTTTTTACCTGTAAAAGATCTTCATCCGTCCACGTCCGGAACGGCATCTCAAGCAGCAGAAGCTCTGTTCCCTGGATTGTCAGCCGGTCAACCTTATCTGCATCTCCGATCCCATCAAAAAAAGCAACTTCCGCTCCAAGCAGAAGCTGTGGGGTATCCGATATGTTTTCAGTCGTTACTGCCTCTATCAGGCTTTGATATGCATGTTCCCGTTTTTCAAGAAAATGTTCAATTCGATCCTCGTCCGCATAAAAGTGCGGTGTCGCGATCATTCTGTCTACACCGGCATTCCGACTGAGCCGAAGCATCTCTATGGATGTTTCTATATTTCTGCTTCCATCGTCAATTCCCGGAAGAACATGTGAATGGAAATCGATTACTTCCATATTTTACTGTAACCTTTCTTTTTAAGCCATTGAAATTATATTCCAGAAGCGAACAGATATCACAGCCACTCTTTTTGCACTGCGAATTTAGAAATTGCTTTCATTTCTATTTTATTTTACCCTGTCTCCCCTGTATACCCGCACCAAGTGCGTTCAATAATTTCACATGAAATTATGCCACATCCGCCTTTTAATGTAAAGGTATCAGGATTATTTTCTACATTTTTACATCAACACAGCACGCATGTGGCCTTTTTATTGTCTTATTTTTATATTTTATTTTTCTCTTTTTAATTCTTTTAATGCTCTGGATAACCTGATTGGATTGCCATACCGAAGTGTTGAATTACGGAAGATCTTACCTCCCAGAACACCCATACCGATCACCGATATATATAAAATTATTGCTGATATAACAACTTCCCATGTTGCTACATCTCCCATCGCAACTCTTGCAAACATTGCACTGTAAGAACTGATCGGTAGATATGAACAGATCCTGATGACCAGTCCGTCTACATTTGTCAGGTTCATCAGTACGACAAAATACACGATCATTACGATCATCTGCGCCGTACCGGCTGATTTGTTCAAATCCTCGATCTTAGATACCAGTGCCCCAAGTGCTCCATACATAAATGCATAGAACAGGAATCCACCAAGGCCGAATACCGCAAATGCGATCAGAACATCAGATGGGATATTTAATACAGAACCCATAAAGCCGCCCCAGTAGTCTTTATTAAAGTTGTATGAGATCAACAGGGCTGCCATGATCAATCCGACCTGAAAGAACGTAGCAACTGTTCCGGCAAATACCTTTCCAAATAAAATATCTCTGGAGTTCGTTGTTGTTACCAGAATCTCGATCGAGCGGTTGCTCTTTTCATTTGCCACACCGGTTGCGATCGACATTCCATACATAACGATCAGCATGAAGATCACGATAACCAGAATATAACAATACCAGTAATTGCTTGTGCTGTCCTTACCGAGGATAACTTCTTTTGCCTGAATATCTGCATAATCAAGACTCATAAGTTCATCAAAATCCAAATCATGTGCTTCACTGTACTGTTTCTTGGACAACATGGACAGGTAACTGTCAAAGGTACTGGTGTAATCATCAAACATGCCTTTATTATAAACATAATAGGTATATTCTGACGTACTATAAACTACATAACCAAGTTCCGCATCTTCACTTTTAACCAGCGACTCTACTTCTGCTGCATCCTTACATTTCTGCAGCTTGACATCCGGATATACCTGCGCCAGCAAACCTTCATCCATAATACCGGATGCATCATAATATGCATATACGGATTCATTCTCCTGATCCGATTCATCCTCTGCATCTGTCTCTTTATCAGACGAAGGACTTCCACTTGTAAACGATTCCTTAATTCTCGGTGCGAACATGATGCCTACGCAAAGAAGTGCCAGTAAGATCGTTGAAATCAGATAGGATTTACTGCCAAAATAATTACCGAGTTCAAACCTTAATATTGTACCAATCTTTTTCATATATCTTAACCTCTCTTTCCAAACAGACCCTTTTTCTGCTTTGGTTCAAATTCAGAAAAAGAAGTTCCGATATTATTTTTTTCTTTTATATCTTCCGGTGTCTCCTCATCTCCGACTGCCGATACAAATATATCATTCAGGGAAGGCTCATAAACTCCATAGCTCCTAAGCCTGATTCCCAACTCTTTAAAACGGGAAAGCACCTGCCATTCATCCTGTTCCGGCAGAATCTGTGTCACAACATGATGCTTGTTATGGCTGATCACCTGCACCTGATCTGCAAACTTATCACGAAGAATCTGTTCCAGTTCTTCCGACTCCATTCCAACAGCCGCAACTGCTTTATGTCCTTTTCCGTATTCTTCCTTGATCTTGTCAAGGTTGCCTGCCAGTGCCACTTCACCATGATTGATCACTACGATATCTTCACAGAATTCTTCCACATAGCTCATCTGGTGGCTGGAGAAGATAACGATCTTTCCGTCTGCGATCAGTTCATTTATAACATCCTTTAAGATCTGGGAATTCACAGGATCTAAACCGGAAAACGGCTCATCTAAGATCACGATGTCAGGATCTGCTACTAATGTTGCTGCAAGCTGTACCTTCTGCTGATTACCCTTCGATAACGTATCCAGTTTCCGGTTCTCGTACTGGATCACATCCAGACGGGTCAGCCACTTCCGCATATTCTCTTCCGCCTGCTTCTTATTCATCCCACGAAGCTTTGCCAGATATACTAACTGCTCACTAATCAGACGTTTCGGATATAAGCCACGTTCCTCCGGCAGGTATCCGACCTGCCCCGGCTGATAGACAAAGGGGGCTCCATCTAATAAGACCTGACCTTCATCTGCATGGAAAACATCCATGATGATCCGAATCGTTGTGGTCTTTCCTGCGCCATTTCTTCCCAACAGTCCGAGTGCGCTTCCACCCTCTACCGAGAAATTGATCCCGTGCAGGATCTCTGTGCCATCAAAGCTCTTTTTGATGCCCTGTAATTCTAATTTCATATCTCTCTCCTTTTTATGAACCGACATTCATATCCCTGTTATGAATGTACGATCAGTTTCAGGTTGCAATTTCCATCTACTATATCATAATTCAACTCTGAAACAATCTTTAATAAGCTTAATTATCGTTTGTAACGGTTCATATTTTCCTCTATTCCGGTTCTATTCGAAAGTAAGAAAATCCTCAAATTCTATCTCGGATGGCAGTCTCAGATCCCCTCTTGGGCTTACCGATACCGTACCGACCTTTACGCCATCCGGCATACAGTTACGTTTAAACTGCTGACGGAAAAATCTGGTATAGAATACCTTCTGCCATTTCTTTATCTCTTCATCTGTAAATGTATATGCTTCTATTTCCCCATCTTCCGAAGCTTCTACACTCTGTCTTACCGCTTCTTTACAAAGGTCATAGACATCTTCCGGCTCCATACCATAACGCAGTGTGTAATACAAGAAGAAATCATGCAGGATATAGGATCCAACAGTATCCTCTGTCTTCTGCGCGATCGTTCCATCCGCATTCGGCGGAAGCAGTTCAGGGCTTACCGGCGTATCAATGATATCCTCTATCACGTCTTTAATTCCCGGAAATCCATTTCGATCCATATCATGTCCAACTTCATCTACCAGAGTCCGAACCAGAGTCTTCGGGATGCTGGTATTCACCGCATACATGCTCATGTGGTCTCCGTTATAGGTACACCATCCAAGTGCAAGTTCTGACAAATCACCGGTTCCGATCACAAATCCGCCCTCTTTATTGGCTACATCCATCAAGATCTGTGTCCGCTCTCTCGCCTGACAGTTCTCATATGTAATATCATGTACTGTTTCATCCTGCCCGATATCTGCAAAATGCTGACGGACAGAATCTACGATGCTGATTTCCCGGATGTCACATCCAAGCAGTTCCATAAGCGTTGTTGAATTGCTTTTTGTGCGTTTCGTCGTTCCAAATCCCGGCATCGTGATACCAGTTACTGTCTCCGGTGGCAGTCCGAGATTCTTTACTGCCTGTGCAGATACCAGAAGTGCCAGCGTAGAATCCAGTCCACCGGATACGCCAACAACGATACATGACGCATGTGTGGCTTCGATTCTTCTTTGCAGGCCTGCAACCTGCATTGCAAAGATCGACCGGCATCGTTCCAGTCTGTTCTTTGATGGAACAAATGGTGTCATGGAAACCTTTGCGCATACTTCTTTTTTCTCTGCAAATACCTTCTCGCAGTTTACTGTCATGTATTCTCCGGCTTCAAAATTCCGTTTACACTCCGCAAAGGATTTATTTGCCAGACGATCATGGCGGATCTTTGTCATATTAAAATCACGGATCAGGATACCATCTTCAAATGGCTTGATCTCGCCTAATAATTTTCCGTTTTCATACATCAGATTATGTCCGGAAAATACCATATCCGAGGTTGATTCATAGGCTCCGGCTGATGTATAGACATATCCACAGATACAGGAGGATGACATACTTCCTGTCAGTGTTCTTCTGTACTGTTCCTTTCCGATCACTTCATTGGATGCCGACAGATTGAGCAGGATCTCTGCTCCCTGAAGTGTCAGCAGTCTTCCCGGTGCGATCGGTGTCCAGAGATCCTCGCAGATCTCCATGCCAAATGTAACATGCTCCTCCTGCTGATTCGGATCCGTCATCTCGATCAGGATGGAATTGCCAAATAAAGTTTCCGATCCATCTGCCAGTTCAACTGTCCGGTTCTCTACACATCTTCCACTAAACCACCGTTTCTCATAAAACTCTCCGTAATTCGGCAGGTAGATCTTCGGAACGAGTGCGAGCACCATTCCGTTCCATAAAAAAGCTCCACAGTTAAATAATTCTCCGTCTACTTCATATGGCACACCGACAACAAGTGCTGCGCCCTTTTTGCCATATTCTGCTGTCATTTCCGCCAATTGTAACAGTCCTTCTTCTGCCCTGTCGATCAGATGACGGTTCACAAACAGATCCCCGCAGGTGTATCCGGTCAGTGACAGTTCCGGCGTCACAATAACGTCTACCTGTTCTGCATAGGTTCTATAAACTGTTTCAAGCTCCTTACAGTTCTTTGTTACATTACCAAGATGTACTCTTGGTGATACGGACGCGATTCTTACTAAATGTTTCATCATCGTTCTCCTGAATTATCTGTATATTTTCGTATCATTTGTTCTTTGATATCCGGCATCATCTGTTTACCGGCTTATAGCCTAATTTCCCTATTTTCCGGGAATAATAGGCGTTTCATTATCTCCGGTTATAACGTCTCCACTCGTACAAATGATATCCTCTGTTTCAAATTCTACAATATTCATCTGTGGCGTTTCGTATTTCTTCATAAACTTTGCCTCCTGATTTTGTTTTATATTATATATTATATTACTTACTTTCTGTAGCATTTGTTGTTACCTTTTCCTAAAGCCCATTAATATGATCAGTGACTTCTGTCTTTTCCGGCTTTTTAGACAGGTATTACAACCTTATCTAATATCCCGGTCAGATACGCGATCACCACACCATAATTGGTCATCGGGATCTGTTGCTCCTTTGCATGATCGATCCTTGACATAATATATTTGCGGTTAAACATACAGCCCCCACACTGTATGACAAGATCATACCCCTGCAGATCATCCGGGAAATCCGTTCCACTGACTATATCGATCGTCATATTTTCTCCATACCGTTTCCGCAGCATCTTAGGAATCTTTTCCCGTCCGATATCTTCTTTTAACGGTGCATGTGTACAGCACTCTGCAATCAGCACATGGGATTCCCCATTCAGCTTTCCTATCGCATTTGCTCCCTCTATATAATATTCGATATCTCCCTTATGTGCGGCAAATAACACAGAAAAGGAAGTCAACATAGATTTCTTAGGCTTATGCTCATAGACATAGGCAAATACCTGTGAATCCGTTATGATCAGCTTCGGTGCCTCTGTCAGATGGGATAAGGCTTCCACATACTGATCTGTCGTCACGCTCATAACAAGGCATTTTTTATCTAACAATTCTCTCAGTGTCTGCACCTGTGGCAGGATCAGTCTGCCCTTCGGTGCCTGAATATCCTGCGGCATAACAAGCATGACCAGATCTCCCTTTGTTACCAGCTCTCTAAGGATCGAAGAAGCACCATATTGCTCCGGCAGGTTCCGTACAAGCTCTTTTCTTACCTGATCCATACCGTCTCCAGTCGCGGCACTGATAACAATCGCACGCTGTCCTGTCTGTTGATACAACGTTTCATTTATCTTTTCTGTATCATTCCGGATATCTGCCTTACCGATCACCCATATGACAGGTGTCTTCTTTTCCTTAAACTGTTCATACCAGTGAAGTTCCTCGTCCATGTCAGTATCTACAAGCAGAATGATCGCTATATCTGTTTTCTCGGCTGCAAGCCTTGTCTTTTCCAAGCGTTCCTCCCCAAGCTCTGTCGCATCGTCAAAGCCCGCTGTATCGATCAGGGTACAAGGGCCAAGCGGATAAACTTCCATTGCTTTGTACACAGGATCAGTGGTTGTCCCTGCAACATTCGCTACGATTGATATATTCTGACCGGAAAATCGGTTGATAAAAGAAGATTTTCCGCTGTTTGTCTTTCCAAATACTCCGATATGAAGTCGATTGCCCGATGGTGTCTCATTTAACCCTGCCATGTGCTGCCCTCCCTGTTGTTATACGCTGTCTGCTTCAGCATTTATCTGCGATCTCTGTTATCTGCAATCCATTCATCTGTTAAGATCGCTTCTTCCTATCATCTGTTAGAACCGGAAGTCTCTCTGTCCTTCTGCAATATCATGTATATGATCTGCCGTGATCTGTCTGACCTTCTCATTCGGGATCCGGGCAAGCTCACGTTCGATCAGCTCCAGACCGATCTGCTTCGTCTCAGGGCTTGCATAATCTTCCAGATATTCCTTCAGCGTCATAAGAGCATTTGGATGACAGCAGTTTAAGATCTGCATACTCTTACAGAGTGCCATAAACCGGTCTCCAGTTCTTCCTGCTCTGTAACATGCTGTACAGAAGCTTGGTATATAATCCATCTTCATCAGCCAGTTCACAACCTGATCCAGCGTTCTGGTATCGCTGACATCGAACTGAGCCGATGTGATATCTTCTGATGTCTCCGGGATATCATATCCACCTACACTTGTTCTCGAACCTCCACTGATCTGTGAAACACCAAGTGGCAACACTTTCTCACGAACTGCCTGACTCTCTCTGGTTGATATGATCATTCCCGTATATGGTACTGCAATACGGATCAGTGCGCAGATCTTTGCAAATGTATCGTCACTGATTCCGTTATCGAATACATCCGGGTCGATATCATCTGCACGTTTGATCCTCGGAACACTGATCGTATGCGGGCCTACCCCATGAACCGCTTCCAGATGCTCTGCATGCATCAGTAACCCTGCAAATTCATACCGGTACATTTCCAATCCGAACAGTACACCAAGTCCTACATCATCGATACCACCTTCCATGGCACGATCCATGGCTTCGGTGTGGTAATCGTAATCATGCTTCGGACCTGTCGGATGTAATTTCAAATAGCTTTCCTTATGATAAGTCTCCTGAAACAGGATATAGGTTCCGATGCCTGCATCCTTTAACTTCGTATAATTCTCAACTGTTGTCGCTGCTATATTGACATTGACACGGCGGATTGCACCGTTCTTATGTTTGATACTGTAGATTGTATTAATACATTCCAGAATATATTCGATTGGATTATTCACAGGATCTTCACCGGCTTCGATCGCCAGACGCTTGTGTCCCATATCCTGAAGTGCGGTAACCTCTCTTACGATATCCTCCTGTGTCAGCTTCTTTCTTGCAATATGTTTATTCTTGCTGTGATATGGACAATAGACACATCCATTCACACAATAATTAGACAGATACAGCGGCGCAAATAACACGATACGATTTCCGTAATAATCTTCCTTGATCTCCCTTGCCAGATCATACATCTCCCGGATCTTATCCGGCATCTCACAGGCCAGCAGCACAGACGCTTCTCTGTGCGTCAAGCCCTTTTTTAATCTGGCTTTTGCAAGGATCTCATTAACCATCTGTACGTTATCTTTATTCGCATCGGCATATGCCAATGTCTCTCTGATCTCTTCATCTGAAATAAATTCTTCTGCTTTTAATGATTTTACATCATACACTTGTATCTGCCTCTTTTCTTCTGCTATATAATTCTTCCTGTATAATCATCCGGTCTGCCTCGCGCGTTCTATAAAATCAATATATCTGTGAGCAGACCTTTGTTATGCTTCAAGCTATACTTAATAACAGTATAGTGGAACACTCCGAAAATATCAACTGCCATAAAAATGCAGTTATATAGTTATATAAATCATAAAAATGCAGCATATAGTTATCCTTTTACAATAACCATAACCTGCATTTTCACGTTCTGACTGTTCTATTATCCAAGTGCTACATCAAGCACCATCATCATTGAAAATCCTACCGCAAACATGATCGTACCAAGATTCGCATGTTCGCCCTCTGCCATCTCCGGTATCAATTCCTCAACTACAACATATAGCATAGCTCCTGCCGCAAATCCCAGAAAATACGGAAGCACCGGTACCATGATCGAAGAAAGTGCGATCGTAATCAGCGCTGCGATCGGCTCTACGATACCGGAAAAGAATCCATAGCCAAATGCTTTCGTTTTACTGCATCCTTCCGAGCAAAGCGGCATTGACACGATCGCTCCCTCCGGAAGATTCTGGATCGCAATACCGATGGATAATGCAAGTGCTGCTGCCAACGTAATGTTCGTGCTGCCACTGATCCATCCGGCATAAACAACACCGACTGCCATTCCTTCTGGAATATTATGTATGATAATTGCAAATACCATCATAGTCGTACGTTTGAAATTGCTTTTGACCCCCTCTGCTTCCTTACTGTCAATATGTAAATGTGGCATCAGAGTATCGATCAGTAATAAAAATATAATTCCCAGCCAGAAACCGATAGTTGCCGGAAGAAATGCCAGCTTCCCCATTGCTTCCGACTGCTCCATCGCCGGAATCAGCAGGCTCCAGATAGATGCAGCCACCATAACGCCCGCCGCAAATCCGGACAATGCTTTCTGCAATAACAAATTCATCTGTTTCTTCATAAAAAATACACAGGCTGCTCCTGCCGTCGTTCCAAGAAGCGGCAGTCCCAGACCAACAATTAAACTTAATATCATATATATTCACGCTCCATAAATTATTTCCATTTATTATATGAATCATCTCTCCTCTGTTTCCTTATTATAGCGGAATACTGTTAATTATGCCATGACCTGTTTTTTTCTTATCTGTATTTTTCTATCATTTGAGGTCTGTCTGCCACAGATTCTTCAATATATTTCATATTACAAAACCGACCGTCGATGCAAGATTTAATATCCGGCTTCCGACGATCGGTCTATATTAGATAATATTCATTTGAAAACTTAATATTGCTGACAAATTATTTATATTTTACAGCTTTAAATAAATGTCAATAAACCTATCGACTTTAAGAACAGGATAAACAACAGGATCGGTGTTATGAATTTCACCATAACCACATACATACCTTTTCTGCTGAATTTTTCTCCGTTCTTCTGCACTTCTTCGATAACCGTCTGCGGTTTGGAGATCCATCCGACCAGGATACAGGTTCCGATTGCTACGATCGGCATCATAATGTTATTACTGATGTAATCCATGATATCAAGGATCTGTGCGATCGATCCGTTTGGAAGCTTTACTTCAAAGTACAGCTTGTTATATCCAAGACATACGATCGTTCCAACAATGATCGCGACAATCAACTCAATAATACCGGCCTTTGCTCTGCTTGTATGGAATTCATCCATGATACTTGCCACGATTGCTTCCATGACAGACACTGCACTGGTAAATGCCGCAAATAATACCATTGCGAAGAACAGACAACCGATCACATTTCCCACCTTACCCATCTGGGCAAATACTTTCGGAAGTGATACGAACATCAAACTTGGACCCTGTGCCATTCCCTCTGTTCCTGAGAATACATATACAGCAGGAATGATCATAACGCCTGCAAGAAATGCTACAACCGTATCAAAAATCTCAATCTGTCCAACTGATTTATTCAGAGCTGCATCATCTTTTACATAAGAACCGTAAGCGATCATAATACCCATGGCAACAGACAGACTGAAGAATAACTGTCCCATTGCATCCAATAATACCGTAAAGAAGCTTTTCACAGTAAGTCCGTCCAGATTCGGAATCAGATATAATTTCAAACCTTCTACACCGGTTCTGACAATTCCATCATCTCCGGTCTTTTTGATCGTTATGGAGAAGATCGCGATTCCTATAACCAGAAGGATCAGCAACGGCATGATGATCTTGGAAAAAGATTCAATTCCTTTATTAACACCACGAAATACGATAAATGCCGTAACAGCAAGAAATATCAACATCAAAATGACCGGTTCGATATCTGATGTAATAAAACCTGTAAAATAACCGTCCTGCGCTGCCTCTGTACCCTTACCGGTTAAAAATGCGAGGAAGTATTTGACAACCCAGCCACCTATCGTTATGTAATATGGGAAAATAATAACCGGAACCAGACTTGCAATGATTCCAAGGAATCCCCATTTCTTATTCAGCTTCTTATAAGCGGTAAGCGGACTCTGCTTGGTCTTCCGACCGATTGATACTTCTGTCACCAAAAGTGTATATCCAAATGTCAGTGCAAGGATCAGGTATATGACCAGGAACAGTCCACCGCCATCCTTTGCTGCAAGATATGGAAAACGCCAGATATTTCCAAGTCCTACTGCGCTTCCCGCGGCCGCAAGGACAAATCCAAGCGAGCCTGAAAAAGTATTACGTTTCTTTTCCATATTTTGTTTACCCCTGTCTGTATATCACAGACTCTTTCTAATTTATTTGTTATCCTCTTAGATTCTATGGAAGCTTCTCCAAATTCTCTCATAGAACAAACACCTTTTTAATATAGCATACCAAACAATCTTCTGTCATCTGAAAAATTCTACTTTTTTTACGAACTTACTCATATTGTACCGCATACGGTCAGATTACCTTTTTGCCGATCCATCTGCCGCTTAGGTACCGCCGGATGAACAGCACGCCACGTACGAACTGATCCATGATCATAGCGACCCAGACACCAAATACACCCATACCCATATATTTGCCGAGCACATAACTGAACACGATACGGCAGATCCACATCGTACAGATGGATACGATCATGCTATACTTAACATCACCGGCTGCACGGAATGTACATGGAAGCGTAAATGCTACCGGCCAGATCGTAGATGCCGCGATACCATGAAGCATCAGGATCTTCTCGGCAGCAGACTGCGCTTCGTAAGATAGTCCATACGCTTTCATGACCAGAGGAAGAACCGCAAATGTAAACAATACCGTAACTATGATACACATATATGCCATGACCAGAACTTTGATCGTATAATATTTTGCCTGCTCGTAATCTCCTGCTCCCACGCATCTTGATACTACTGTGACCATGGCAAGGGAAGCCGCCATACCAGCCATCAACTGGAATCCGGCAATCACATTACCGACTGCATTTGCAGCGATCGCATATGTGCCAAATGTTGAGACCAGGCTGAGCACAAGGATCTTACCAAGCTGGAACATACTGTTTTCCAGTCCGTTTGGAATACCTACCAACAGAATGCTTTTCAACATATGCCAGTTCGCCCGATAATGCAGACTTTTCTTTATATAAATACGTGTACTGTCCTGCTTCGCCTGTGCACTTTTCTTCGGGATCAGCAATATGATCATGATAACCGCTGCTGCCAGTCTGGAAACCAGAGTAGGAATCGCAACGCCTTCCGTTCCGCATTTGCATACATAGATCAAAATGGCATTTCCCACTACATTGATCCCGTTCATGATCAGAGATACCCGCATGGATATATTGGAATTACCGATGGAACGGAAAATAGCCGCACCGGCATTATAAAGTGCCAGAAACGGAATCGATGCATTTACGATCATCATATAAGTATCTGCATGACCATATACGTCTGCTTCGATCTGACCAAACACATGATTTAGGATCAGTCCCTTGCCCGCATACATTAGCGCCATGACTCCGAGCGACAGGATCATCGAAAACCACACAAGCTGGGTAGCTGCCTCTCCCGCCTTTTCTTTATTCTTCTGTCCGAGATATTGTCCGACAGTAACCGCACCCCCGGTCGCAAGTGCCGCAAACAGATTGATGATCAGCTGGAAACAGCTGTCCACCAGTGATACACCGGATACTGCTGCTTCTCCTACAGAAGATACCATGATCGAATCTGCAAGTCCGACCAACATCGCAAGCATCTGTTCAATGATCAATGGCACATACAGAGCGACCAGATCTTTATTTGAAAATAAATATGTACTTGTATTCCGTTTCCTTCTATGCATAACCATACGCTTCCTGCTTTCATTTTCTATCTGCACTGTAATTTCATTTGCATGTGTATTTCCGTCCTTTCATTTCTGTCTGTCATGTTCCGGACGCAACACACCAATACTGCATTATACTCATCCCAGAATTTACTTGCAAGCCATATCCTTTTCCATCGTGCTCTTTTCTCTTTCATCCGTCTTTTTTATTATTTAAGTACTGCCTTGTTACAAATTTCTACGCCAGATTCTGAAAAATATACTTTTCTGTAGATATCCTGTTACTGTTTTATTTGAAAATTATTACAAAAAAATGTTATGCACTTATTACCGATTGTTAAGATAATTTTGGGTAGCCTGGCTGATTTTTTTATGCTAGTATGGGTTGTATTCATAGAAAAATACGATTACAGCAACAGGAAGGAGAACATATCTATGAAAAGAAAAATTTTACTGATTTTTGCCGCTCTGATCCTGATCCCGACACTCCTGAGTGCCGGATTTACCAGTCAGGCAGCCGGGAAAAAACAATCATCCGGTTTTGTCAAAGAAAAGAACGGAACCCATTATTACTATAAAAATGGGAAGCAGGCGAAAGGCCGGGTAACAATCAACGGGCACACCTACATTTTTAACAGTAAGGGTGTCATGCAGAAAAAAGGCTGGTATACGACCAAAAGGGGAAATACCTATTATCTCCGGAAAAATGGTACAGCCGTGAAGGGCAAACAGGCGATCAAAGGTAAGACTTATATTTTTTCCAAAATCGGACGTATGCGAAAAGGCATGTACAAAAGTCCTTATACCGGAAAAAAATATTACCTAAATCCAAAGACAGGTGTATTACTTACCAATTCCTGGTTTACAACAAAAAAAGGAAATAAAATGTACTTCGGTTCCAGCGGTGCTGCCTACACCGGAAAGCATACGATTGGAAAACATACCTATCTGTTCTCAGACAAAGGTGCCATGAAAAAAGGCTTCCAGAAATTAAACGGGCATACCTATTATTTCCGTAAAAAAGGCGGGGCTATGGCAACCGGATTTCTCAGAATAAAAGGGAACATGTATTATTTCAACCAGAATGGTATCATGCAGACCGGTTTTCAGACCTTAAACAATAAAACATTCTACTTCAAAGAAAATGGTTGTATGTTAACCGGCTTCCAGAAATTAAACGGTCATACCTATTATTTTACCAAACGGGGTGTCATGGCAAAAGGATTTAAAAAACTGAATGGCCAAACTTATTACTTCCATGATAATGGAACTATGGCTGTCGGTGTCCAGAAAGTTGGCAGCAGCAATTATTATTTTAAGGCAAACGGAACTATGGCAACCGGCTTCCAGAAGATAAATGGCAAAACCTATTATTACAAAGAAAACGGAACTCAGGCTCATGGTATGCAGACGATTGGAAAAGACAGATATTATTTTAAAGCTGATGGTACGTTACTGACCGGCAGAGTTAAGATCGGCAACTACCTGTATGTCGCAAATGACAAGGGTGTTATCTACAGAACGGTAGATGGAAATAAGAAAATGGTTGCCTTGACCTTCGATGATGGTCCTTCCCCATACACACCACTGGTATTGGACACACTGGAAAAATATAATGCAGTTGCAACCTTTTTTGTTGTTGGGAACCGCTGCTCCACATACAGTTCTTACCTGAAACGGGAATATGCACTCGGCTGTGAGATCGGTACACATACCTATGATCACGCATGGTTAAACAGATTATCTGCAGACGGAGTCAAAGAAGAGATCAAAAAGGGATCAGATGCGATCATCCGTGAGATCGGAGTTGCTCCTACTCTGATGCGTCCGCCTGGTGGCTGCGTCAATGATACTGTACGTGAGAATGTAGGTCTTCCAATGATCATGTGGTCTGTGGATACCAGAGACTGGGAAACCAGAAGCACTCCTACTACGATCACACGAGTTGTGGATGGTGCTTATGACGGAGCGATCATTCTGATACATGACCTTCACCAGTCAACCGCTATTGCCTCACAGACATTCATTCCGAAGCTGATTGAAAATGGTTATCAGCTTGTAACTGTCAGCGAAATGGCTGAGCTTCGTGGTGTAACAATGGAAGCCGGGCAGTCCTATAATTCATTCAGATAATACACAGGAATCTTGTCCTGAAACAGGCTCCCACACATATTTCCGCTTTACAGAATGGGATTTCTTATAATGAGAATCTCCCTGACAACGCAAAAAATAAGATGGAATCTTACTACCCCATTGTAATAAGATTCCATCTTTTTATTATAATCACCATAAAACCCCTGGTAATTTTTTATCTGTTGTATTTCTTATGAGCTGACTATAGCATGCCATTTTTCAAGCGTCAACCCATAATTGTCAGATTTTACAGACATTTTGTTGAATATTCAGAAAATTAATTCAGGCGGTATAAATACAATCCTGCGTACCTATACCGCCTAATAAAATTAAGTACTATTCTATTATTTTTCTATTACTTATTACTTTAAAGGCTTGCCTGTGAGAAGCTCATATGCCTGAAGATATTTGTCAATTGTTTTCTGAACAATCTCGTCAGGAAGCTCCCAGTTGTTATCCGGATTTGCCTTTAACCAGTCACGGGCAAACTGCTTATCAAAGGATGGCTGACCATGACCCGGTTCATATCCTTCCGCAGGCCAGAAACGGGAGCTGTCCGGTGTGAGCATCTCATCACCGAGAACGATATTGCCATTCTCATCCAGACCAAACTCGAACTTGGTATCTGCTATGATGATACCTCTTGATAATGCATATTCTGCACACTTCTTATATAAAGCGATCGTATAGTCACGAAGCTTTGCGCCATATTCTTCGCCCTTGCCAGGAAATCTCTTTTCCAGATATTCAACACTCTGCTCGTATGAGATATTCTCATCATGATCTCCGATCTCTGCCTTTGTGGAAGGTGTGTAGATTGGTTCCGGAAGCTTATCGGATTCTTTTAATCCTTCCGGAAGCTTGATACCACATACTGTACCGTTTTCTTTGTAGCTTGCCCAGCCACTTCCTGTGATATAACCACGAACGATACACTCAACAGGGAGCATTTCCAGTTTCTTGCACATCATACTGTTTCCGTCAAATTTCTCCTGCTGGAAAAATTCAGGCATATCCTTTACGTCAACCGAGATCATATGGTTTGGAAGAATATCTTCTGTCATATCAAACCAGAATTTGGACATCTGTGTCAGGACTGTACCCTTCTTTGTAACGATGTTCTTTAAAATGACATCAAAACAACTGATACGGTCTGTTGCTACCATGATAAGGCTGTCACCATTATCATAAATCTCACGTACTTTACCCTCTTTAATCGGTTTCATTTCCTGCATTTTTGATACCTCGCTATGATTTTATGATTTGTATTTTTTACTCTTACAAACTATCACTATCTACCTTTAATGTCAAATAGGTTATATGATTTATTGTAAACGCTTTTATTTTAAAAATCCATTGATGATCTGCTCTTCCGCTTCTGCCTCTGTCAGCCCAAGCGTCATCAGCTTGATCAGCTGCTCGCCTGCAATCTTTCCGATCGCTGCTTCATGGATCAGGTTTGCATCAATGTTATTTGCCGTCAGCTTCGGACTTGCTGATACACTTGCGCTATCCATAATGATCGCATCACATTCACTGTGACCCTTACATTCATTATTGCCATTGATCGTGGAGAAAAATTCCTGTCTGGACTGATCTCTTGCAACGGATCTGGATACTACATTTGCACTGCAGCCTTTTCCATTCAAATCCACAACAAAATCAGTCTTTGCATACTGTTTGCCATGTGTCATGATCTTCTCCCTGATCTCTAATGATGCGTTATCCTTCAGATCACCGCCGGTCTTTCTGACAGTCGAATCAATTCCCTTGATCTGAGTCGTCTCCATCTCCATCGAGGCACCTTCTTCCAAGTGCACGATGGTTTCCGGATTCATGATATTCTCGCCATTTCCATCTCCCTCACCATAGTGTCGTTCGATGTATTTTACTTTTGCATTTTTACCAATATAAAAAGTATGGATGCCGTCATGCTTGGAGGTGTCCACACCACAGTTATGGATACCACATCCGGCTACGATCGTAACATCGCAGTCCTCTCCGATATAGAAATCATTGTATACCATATCCTGCAGACCGCTCTTACTCAAAAGAACCGGAATATGCACACTCTCATTTTTTGTTCCCGGTTTAATGATGATATCGATTCCCGGCTTATCCTCTTTTGTTACAATATCTATATTTGCAGTTGTATTTCTGCTATCAAGCTGTCCGTTGACACGAATATTAAATGCGCCCTCCGGTACATCATGAAGTCCTGCTACCTGCTGCAATAAACTCTTCTGAATTAAATCCATGTTCTATTACCTCACAACTTATTTCTGTTTTTCTTCCAGCACCTTGCAAGTGGCTGATTCACCAGTCAGTCTTGGCATGATCACATCTCTGCTTCCGATTGCATCAACATGACCATTTGCGATCACAACAATCTTATCTGCTATATTAAGGATCCGCTCCTGATGGGAAATGATCAGAATCGTTCCGTTGATCTCTTCACGCATCTTTTCAAATACCTTGATCAGACTGTTGAAGCTCCACAGGTCGATGCCTGCCTCCGGCTCATCAAATAATGACAGCTTCGTACCTCTTGCAATGATCATGGCGATCTCAATACGTTTTAACTCACCACCGGAAAGACTTGCATTTACTTCACGGTTCACATAATCTCTTGCACACAAACCAACTTCGGAAAGGATCTCGCAGATCTGTGAAACATTCAGTGTTTTGCCGGATGCTATAGATACCAAATCTTTTACAGTAAGCCCTTTAAAATGAACCGGCTGCTGAAATGCATAGCTGATTCCTTTCTTTGCACGTTCTGTTATATTCAATTCCGAGATATCTTCTCCATCTAAAAGAATCTGTCCGGTTGTTGGCTTGATAATTCCGGCTATGATCTTCGCAAGTGTTGATTTACCGCCACCGTTAGGTCCGGTAATTGCTACGAAATGTTCGTTTACTGTAAGGTTAATGTCTTTTAATATTACTTTCTCTTTTCCATCCTCATTTACAATATATGAGATGTTTTTTAACTCTAACATAGTTCCTCCATCGCTGTTTGTATTTTTTAAACACACTGTTTTATAGTATATCCTAAAATCCCCTATATTCCAATATTCTTTTAGTATTTTTTCCGGTTTCCGGTGGAAGTATGCGTGATATTCTTCTGAGGACAAAATAAGTCCATCCGGTTGCGTGTGGGGGGGATGACTGTATTCACCCCACACACAACCGGATGGACTTATTTTTTATAGACGTTTTATATAAATTAAGAATTTCTCTTCTTTGTTAATACGCCTGCGATTATGAATATAACGCCGAATGCTACGGAGATAACGCCCCAGATTACTAAATCAGCATAGGAACCTGCACATATAAGGCCGATCAGACCACCGACTATGTAGAAGCCTGCACTTGTGAATGCACCGCCTGCTCCGGTTGACTTTCTGGTTACAATTCCAACAATTCCTGCAACAAGGAAACAAACTGCAAGTAATACACCTGCAGAGCCTCCGGATTCCCCGTTTTCTTCCAGTGCATTTGATAATCCTGCCGCACAGGACTGAAATGTTACTAAGACTGATAACACGATCGTTATGATCCCTGCTACGAGTCTGAATGTTGATAAAGGTTGCTTTGTCTTTTCCATAATAAATTCTCTCCTCTTTCTGCTGTTATAAGTGTTCTTGCTATTATATTAAAATCCCCCTGTATCAGTCATCATTCAGGGTATTTTGATATAATTACAACCACTGCATATTCTATCTTATAAAATTTTCAGAAAGAGCTGGTGTGCTGACAGCACACTATCGGAATATATCCTCTACTATAACGAATACAAACATCACTAAAAAAAACCATGCCACCGTATATAAAAACAATCCAACCAGCTTCCATATCTTCTTCGGTGAGCGCACAAGCGGGAAATAATTCCAGACGTCCAGATAATTATTCCAAAAAAACGGAGTAATAATAAACATCATAAAATATACAAAGCGATTTACATATAACCAAGTTCCGGAGAGCGGTTCTCCATGATCTTTTACTTCTACTGTCAGACAGAAATACATCCAAAATATATAATAAATGGCTGCAACAACCATATTCAGGATTTTTCCTTCCCGAAATCCCGGTGGCAGGAAACGAGTCCATGCCGGGCGGGATTTATCATTCAAGGATACTTTATCTGTAGCTTCATCTAAAATCATGCTCTGTTGCATCGCATCGAGCATTTCCTCTGCTGTCTGATATCGTTTCTCCGGATCGATCTGGGTTGCTTTTCGGATGATCTGTGACACTTCCTGATGATCTGCGTAAATTCCATCCCGGATCAATTTGCCACACAACATATAATTTAATAACACGCCAAGTCCGTAGATATCCGTCCGCGCATCTGACTGCGAAAAACCGTATTGCTCCGGAGCTGCAAATCCTCTTGTACCGATCAACTCGGTATCCCGATTCCTTTCTGCGTCAAAAACTCTTGCAGTATTGAAATCGATCAGATATACAGATACAATACCATGTCCCTTTTTGAAATCCCCCTGAAGCATTATATTTGTCGGCTTGATATCCCGGTGTACGACCGGCGGTATATGTCTGTGCAGTTTTTCCAATGTCCGGCAAAGATATTCGATCACTCTTCCGGCAGCATCCAAATCCAGACATCCAAACTGTTCAATATATGTTTCCAGCGTGATCCCCTGTATGTATTCTTCGATCAGATATAACGTACCATCCTCTTCCATACATTCATAAATCTGCGGAACGTAAGGGAGTTTTGATTGTTGCAGCCAATCATATATAGATTTATCATATTGCGTCAGCACTTTTTCTACATAAATCTGTCCGGTCTCTATATGCCGCACCAGAGAAATTCCCTTTTTATGCTCTACTTCTTCCAGTCTGCGATAAAAGGACAGACGACTTTGTATTTCTAAATTCATATCATTTTCCTATTGTTTATCTTGAAATTGCTTTATCGACAAGTATAATAAATATTATATGGTACTGATAAAAATTATCAAGGGAAAGAATGCAAGATTAATCATGAAAACGACCAGAACAACAGATCTGCTGAATGAATTATCAACCGATGATTCAAATATACATTTTAAATCATATATAACATCTCATGCAGATGATATGTCCTGTGACAATCTGCAGGATTATTTTAATCTTTACTTTAAAGATCACCCGGAACTTCTGACCGCCGATGTCATAAAACGAAGCAATCTGGACCGCGGCTATGCTTATCAGATCTTAAACGGCAGGAAACCACATCCCGGAAAATACAAGCTGGTTCTTCTGGCATTATGCGCCGGAATGAATTTGAAAGAGATCCAACGTGCACTTACAATCTCCGGAAATGCCGTGTTGTATCCCAAATTTCCACAGGATGCTGCCCTGATCGTATGTATCAATCAGAACTGTACTTCTGCATTTGAAGTGATGAATTTCTTTGCGGAAAATAATCTGGATTTCCCTGAATAAACGGAGGTATATCAAATGGATACTTTTAGAAACATGAGAAACGACAAACTGGCGAAAGCCATGATAAACAAGCTGGCTGCCAGAAATATGGAAGGCTTCTATGTCCAGACAAAGGAAGAAGCTAAGGAGCTTGCACTGAGTCTGATCCCGGAAGGAAGCTCTGTCGGCTGGGGCGGTTCCATGACCGTAAAAGCAACCGGACTTTTAGATGCTCTTATCGAGGGAAACTACAAAGAGCTGAACCGTGATGCAGCAAAAACACCGGAGGAAAAAGACCGGATCTCCAAAGAATGTTTCTTTGCTGACTACTTCTTAACAAGCTGTAATGCAATCACCGAAGACGGCATTATGGTAAATATCGATGGCAATGGAAATCGTGTAGCTGCCATCGTCTATGGTCCTTCCCATGTTATCGTGATCACAGGAATGAACAAGGTAGTACGGACAGAAGAAGATGCTTTAAGCCGTGCAAGAAATGAAGCAGCTCCGATCAATGCACAACGCTTCGGACTTTCAACCCCTTGCAGTACAACCGGCGAATGCGCAAACTGTCTGTCACCGGAAACAGTCTGCTGCCAGTTCTTAACCACCCGCTATTCCAAGCACAAAGGACGTATCAAGGTCATCCTTGTAAATGAAGATCTGGGATTTTAGAAAACAGACAAATTTCAGGGGCTGTTTATTATTATTGCGCAAGACACTTTCGTTCTATCCTACTCTGTATAACTTCGAACTAACCTCGACAATACCTCGCTAAGTTCTCAGTTATCGACGCAACGGTACATAAGGTTGCAAAATACGCAACCTAAGTACCGGCGCTCGGACAGGCTTGCTACATTATAATAAACAGCCCCTGAAATTTGTCCGTTATCCTTCTATCGAAATAATCTTCTTTTCTTCTACTTCCGGTTGGTCATCGAATTTTGGTACATAGACATACAGAACACCATTTGCAAATCTTGCTTTAATATCTTGTTCACTGACTTTGTCGCCGACATAGAAGCTTCTCTTATAATGACCGGAATACCGTTCCTTTTTGATATAGCTTCCTTCCCTGTCTTCACGATCCTGTCCAGTATAGCTGGCAAGAATTGTCAGGTAACCACCTTTTAATTCTGCCTTGATGCTTTCCTTTGGAAATCCCGGCAGATCCATCTCTATCTCATATCCGTCCTTTGTTTCGAATATATCAGTTGCCATTGTAGTCATGGTACGAAGTCCGGAATGGCTGCCCCAGAAGGAATCATCAAAGAAGCCATTCATCATCTCAAAATTATCTGAAAAAATACTTGGTCTATCCATCCTAATTACCCCATTTCTATCTATATTTCTGATTCTCTTTCATCAGTCATATATTACTGTCATTTTCCTGCATTTTATTAGACTCACACAACTTTCTCTATTATATGCAGTTACTTCATACCATTATTTATAGCACGTTTTGTTAGCACTGTAAACAGCTGAGTGCTAATTCAAATATTATCTTTTTGTAAACTTCTCCTCCAGTACCCGGATACCATGATAGAACATCTCATTAATCGGAGTGGGCACGCCAAGCTCTTTTCCCATCTTTATGACATTGCCGGCAAACATCTCTACCTCGGTCAGCTTCTCCGCTTCCAGATCCTGCAGGGTTGATGGTTTGTTCTCGGGTGGAATTGTCTTTACTGTAACATCCTGCTCCGCTATTTCTTTTTCACCTATATCGATTCCCTTCTTCTGTGCGATCGCAGCCACTTCCCGCATGGCATTGTCACGGATCCAATTCGCACTGTCGCTGATACGGAAAAATCCAAATGGGATACCGAGCAACGCACAAGTCATATTTTCCCCAATATTGCACATGTATTTAAACCAGAGTCCCTTTAACATATCCGGATCGATCTCATATGGAATATCGGCATGATCAAATACTTCTTTTACAGCAAGTACACGATCTGACAGAACATCATTTTTATTCTCTCCGAAGTGGATCTTGCCCCAGTACGGATCAAAGTCTGCTTTTCCGTCTTTCATAACAATGGACATTCTCATATATGCATACAATACATGTTCTTCGCCAAATGCCTGAATCAACTGTTCCTCACTGTCTACACCATTTAGCAAAGACAGGATCAATGTATGTTCGCCTACCTGATGGCGGATATCTTCTATTGCCTGTGCAAATCCATAGCCCTTTACACCGATCAGTATCAGATCCGCCGGCTCACCCTGTTCTTCGGGTGTCACGATCGGGAATCTATAGTTGACACCATTGATCGTAACTTCTTTACTTTCCAGGCGTTTTTTACGTTCACCACCTGCAATAATATAAAAATTCTCTCCAAATGCTTCATATAATCTTGGCGCAAAAAATACACCCATCGCGCCAAGTCCGATCAATGCAATTCTTTTGATCTTCATATTTCTTATTCCTCTTTTCCACTATATTGATTCTTTGTTTAACATTCTATCCTGTTTTGGTGTGATTCCACGCCATCTTTTATATGTTCTTATAAAATGACTACAGTCAAACTGTCCTCCTCACAAAACAGTCATACATTTTCTGCAAATATGCCTGGGGGATATTTAATGTATGAATGTTGAACTTGATAACTGCATACCAGACGTTTTCTGTTCTCAATCGATGCCCCGATTGAGGGTGTTTACCTTTTCGCAGTCTTCTTCCAATAATCTGCGAAATGATCTTGCGGCTGTATTCAGTGGATGCTGGCTGTCATATATCATGCAGATATGCCGGTCAGGAATTTTCTCCTTTAGGACTGCCTGTATTACCTCTCCGCGTTCGAGCGCCTCACCTGCCATGGATTCCGGTATAAATGCCAGTCCCAGCTCACAACGGACAAGCGGCAGGATCTGATCTGTTGTCGCAGCCTCCGTATCTGGTGCAAATTCTATCCCGTACGATAAAAACAGCCGCTCATAAAATCGAAATGTCATCGTTTCCCGTCCAAGACTGATCAACGGATAATTCTTTAATTCTTTTAAAGACAACGTCTTTCCCTGCAGCTCTTTAAAGGATTGTCCACCGATCAGGATCTCCCGAAACGATCTCAACATTCTGGTTTCAAGGGGCGAGTCTGCTTCCACCGGTGTCGACACAACAGCAAAATCAATCTTACCGCTCTTTACTGCATCTACTGCCTCCGGCGTGGAATGATTATAGATCCGCAGTCGAATTCCCGGATATGCAGTATGAAATGACCTTAATTTATCAAACAAATATATATTTAACGCTGTCTCGCTGGCTCCGATCGATATACTTCCATGTACCATGCCCGAATAGTCCGCCAGTTCTTCCTCTGCCGTTAATAACTGATGCATAGCTGCCGACACATACATATATAGTTTTTCTCCCTCAGGTGTAAGCTGAACGCCCCGGTTGGTTCTTACAAATAAGGTACTGTGCATCTGCTGTTCCAGACAGTTCATCGCTCTTGTAACATTTGGCTGGCTGTTTTCCAGAACCTTCGCAGCCTTTGTAAAATTATGATATTTGGCCACATAATAGAATATTTTATAATATTCAAAGTTAATATTCATCTGTCTTCTCCGTTCCTTTTATCATATCAAATGATTATGTCTATCATATCAATTATATCTTTTACTTATCATCCTGCCAATAGTATAATTATGCAGAACAGAAAAAGAAAGGAAGTCGGTTAAGCATGAACGAAACTACAATTTTCCCACGAGAAAAAAGAGCAGATTTCTTATTTGAAAAAATCCTGAATGATCCATGGGCATGTGAGAAATTACAGGAAACATTTGCAAATTACCTGTGTTATAACGAGGATGCTTACGATGCACCACTTCCGGCAGAAGAATTTGCACAAGCACTATTCAATTCCTATCATAACCGGGATCTGTCTGCATTTCTTATGGCGATCTGCAACAATACCCTGTTTGATCTTCTGCGTAATTCCTTTCTGATCCCATATCGATTCAACGCAGATGGCAAAACAAATCCTGTCATTATGACAGATGATAATGGTCAGTTGCTTCCTGAATACGAAACTTCAATCTGGGAAAAAGAATATCGTCATTTTCATAAGATCTATCAGACACTTGGAAACAACAAAAATATCTATCTCGCCCGCGCATACAGATACAGTCACGATTATGCCGCAAATGACATGAAACCGGAACAGAAGATTCTGGAAAAAAGTGACGGTGTACTGTTGATCCGCGAGCTTCCCGATACTGTAAAGCAAAAGGAGACAGAGGCAGAAGCATATTCTGCTGTATGGAATCTTATGATCGCACTGGAAAAGGAGCTTCCTATGTCCTACATTTTCTACGGGCAGGATTCTCTGGTGAAAAATAATTCCCGATATGATGAAATCGGCATATTCCTTCCAAATTCATTATTCCTGACGAATCTGGAACATCATATTGAAAAAGCGGAGGAGATCATCTATGCCAAAGAACAGTAATTATACAGATATCATGGAAAAAAACCATATGGAAATTCCATGGCATGATTATGTAAAAAACGATAGCAATGTCCTGATCGCCAAGGCGGGGCTGATAGAAAAAGCCTCTGTTATTGGAAGGGTCGGGTTAATTATGCTCTCCTGTGGAACAGGTGCCTGGCGTGTTCGTACTTCCATGAACCGTCTGTCCAAAGAACTGGGCGTAACCTGCACCGTTGATGTCGGATTGATGTCCATTGAATTCAACTGTTTTGATGGAACCGACTGCGTTTCACAGTCTCTGAGCATTGCGAATACCGGTGTAAACACCTCGAAGCTCTATCGGATGGAACAATTCGTTGACAATTTCCCAAAAGAAGAAGCCCATCTGACGGGCGAAGAGATTCACCGGCGTCTTGATCAGATTGAGAAGATCCATACACTTTATTCACCTGCAAAACTGGGTCTGGCTTCAGCCCTCGCCTGCTGTGCATTTACCTTCCTATTAGGCGGCGGTCCTGTTGAAATGATCCTTGCTTTTATTGCAGCCGGTGTTGGAAATGTCATCCGTACCAAAATGATCAAGCACCATTTTACCCTTTTCTTTAACATAGCAGTATCCATATCAGCCGCATGCATGACATATGCCATCTGCTTTCACCTTGCAGAAATCTTCTTCCACGTATCTGCACTCCATGAAGCTGGCTATATCTGCTCAATGCTGTTTATCATTCCCGGATTTCCATTCATAACAAGCGGCATTGACCTGGCTAAACTGGATCTTCGGTCCGGGCTTGAACGTCTGAGCTACTCTGTCATCATAGTTTTAGTAGCCACTATGTTCGCCTGGATCATGGCATTGCTGTTACATTTTCATCCTCAGGATTTCTCCGCTTTGAATCTGGCTGTAGGTACAAAGCTTATCCTGCGGATCATTACAAGCTTCTGCGGAGTCTTCGGTTTCTCCATTATGTTTAACAGCTCGATTCCGATGGCTGCAACTGCTGCCTGTATCGGAGCAGTTGCAAATACTCTCCGGCTGGAGCTTGTCGATTACACAAGCACGCCTCCGGCTGCTGCCGCATTCGCAGGCGCATTAACCGCAGGTATTCTTGCCTCCATTATAAAAAGGAATAACGGATATCCAAGAATCTCTCTGACCGTTCCGTCCATCGTTATCATGGTTCCGGGACTTTACCTTTATCGTGCTTTCTATAATCTTGGTATCATGTCCCTAACAGAGGCTGTTTTATGGTTTTCATCTGCGATCATGATCATTGTTACCCTGCCCCTCGGTCTGATATTTGCAAGGATCCTGACAGATCGTACTTTCCGGTACTGCTCCTGATTCATGTATCGGGCGCAAGTCCTTATTTATCTTTTATGTTGAAAAATTATCATTGAATTATGTCGTATTCTGGCATATAATATTTCCAGATATTTATATATTCAGGGAGCTGACAAATTAGCCGGCTGAGAGGAGAATGAAGTTCTCGACCTGTGAACCTGATTTAGGTAATGCTAACGTAGGGATGTGTATTAGAGGTGCCCTGCGGCATCTTTTTTATTGCTCTGTGGCAGATCGGGAGCACCACTTTCTACCACGTAAAATAACATTGGTTGTAGTAGGAGGATAATATGGAAAATTACACAACACAAATGGACGCAGCCAGAAAAGGGATCATCACTCCGCAGATGAAGATCGTAGCGGAAAAAGAACATATGGCTGTCGAGGCGCTCAGGGATTTAGTTGCAAAGGGACAGGTTGCCATCTGTGCTAATAAGAAACACACCTGTCTGAATCCTGAAGGTGTCGGCAGTATGCTGCGTACCAAAATTAACGTAAACCTTGGAGTATCCAGAGACTGCAAGGACTATAACATTGAGATGGAAAAAGTAATGAGTGCAGTTAATATGGGCGCTGAGGCGATCATGGATCTGTCCAGTCATGGAAATACACAGCCATTCCGTCAGAAGCTGACAAGCGAATGTCCTGCCATGATCGGTACGGTTCCGATCTATGACAGTGTCATCCACTATCAGCGTGATCTTGCAGAGCTGACAGCAAAGGATTTCATCGATGTTGTCCGTCTTCATGCAGAAGATGGTGTTGACTTTGTAACCTTGCACTGTGGAATCACAAGAAAAACGATTGATCAGATCAAAAAACATAAACGTAAAATGAACATCGTAAGCCGGGGCGGAAGCCTTGTATTTGCATGGATGAGTATGACCGGTCAGGAAAACCCGTTCTATGAATATTTCGATGAGATCTTAGATATCTGTGAAGAATATGATGTTACGATCTCCCTCGGAGATGCATGTCGTCCGGGCTGTCTGGCAGATGCGACTGACGTATGCCAGATTGAAGAACTGGTACGTCTGGGCGAGCTGACAAAGCGTGCCTGGGCACACAATGTACAGGTTATGGTGGAAGGTCCCGGTCATGTACCGCTTAACCAGATCGCAGCAAATATGGAAGTCCAGAAGACCTTATGCATGGGCGCACCATTCTATGTTCTCGGACCTCTGGTTACAGATATCGCTCCCGGTTACGATCATATCACCAGCGCGATCGGTGGTGCTGTTGCTGCCATGAACGGAGCTGCTTTCTTATGCTACGTTACACCAGCCGAGCATCTTGCACTTCCAAATGTAGATGATGTAAAACAGGGTATTATCGCATCGAAGATCGCTGCTCATGCAGCCGACATTGCAAAGGGTATTCCGGGTGCCAGAGAAATCGATGATAAGATGGCGGATGCCAGACGTGTCCTGGACTGGGATGCACAATATGCCTGCGCACTTGATCCTGCTACAGCCAAAGCGATCCGCGACAGTCGTATGCCAGAGGATGACCACTCCGACACCTGTAGTATGTGCGGCAAGTTCTGTGCTGTCCGCAGCATGAACAAGGCTCTCGCCGATGAGTACATCGACATTCTGTAGTACGAATGCATATAAAATGAGCGGTTCTCTGCCACTGACTATCTATAATTGACTCGCTATGATTTCTATTTGATGCACATGCCTGATTCGTAAATACTCCTGTGCCAACTCGCCTTCGGCTCAGACAGGCACCCGTATTTACTGGCAATGTGCATCGCGTGACGAAATCTTCGCTAATGTCAATATATAGTTAGTCAGTGACAGAAAAACGCCCATTTTATTTGCTGTCGTATTGCAGAATGTAAAACATGCAGTTCTTAATATAATCAGAATGTTTTCCAACATCTTTCTTTCATAAAATCTGCAATAACAAAGATATTTTCACCTTCAGCTAAAAAGCCTCTCCCATGTTTGCATTTCTCCAATATATGCATTCATCTTTTCTTGTCATACAATGGATGGTCGCCGCGGTCAACCACAACCTCGTACCCGATTCCCTGCATTCTCCGCATCATACAACCACAACACTCCGAGGCTTCTTCCCCGGTGCAGATCTTATTGTCATATAACAGATATTTTTTCCTGACACCGACCGGTGACAGATTCGGCATCACAACATTTGCCCCGGCAAGAATCCCCTTCTCCCTGCCAAGCGGATGGATCGTGCCAAGTGCTGTTGTCGCAGGAAGCAGCACAGTAGGATGGATCAGACGGATAATTGACAGCAGCCGTAAGGTCATCTCAAGTGTCCCGGCAGCATCTTTTCCAAATGGTGTGTCTGCCTGCGGAATAAAAGGTCCGATTCCGCACATTTCCGGTTTCAGTTCTTTGATCAGACAGAGATCCTCATATAACGTATCGACCGTCTGATATGGTGAACCGACCATAAAGCCACACCCAGTCTGATAACCGATCTCTTTCAGGTCATGCAGGCACCGGATCCGGTTGTCAAATGACATTTCTTTCGGATGAAGCTTCTCATAATGTGCCTTATCCGCAGTCTCGTGACGAAGCAGATAACGTTCCGCCCCGGCAGCAAAATACCGCTCATAGGCTTGCCTGCTTTTCTCTCCGATCGACAATGTGATCGCACAGTCCGGATGCTGATGTTTAATCTCTGATACGATCTCACAGATTAGGTCATCTGTATAAAACGGATCTTCGCCTCCCTGTAACACAAATGTCCGGAACCCGAGCCGGTATCCACTCTGACAACAGTCAAGGATCTGATCTTTGGTCAGCCGGTACCGGTCAACATGACAGTTATCTCTTCTTATCCCACAATAAATGCAGTTATTTTTACAATAATTTGTGAACTCGATCAGTCCACGCATATAGACTTTATTTCCGTATACCTTCTGTGCTTCCGTTCTGGCACATGCCATCAATTCTTCGATCATTTCCCGATTGTCTGTTTCCAGCAGAAGCTGAAGCTGTTCCTTTGTAATATTCTGTTTATCGCGAATCTCTGTTATCAGTGTATGCATAAACGGTTTCCATCCTGTTTTTATTTACAAATAGTTTATCACATTTTACTCTTATACAACATCCACTTTTCCGGATTGCATACAAACGATGCAAAAAAAGTTCAAAGATATTGCATTTCTGTGTCGGTTTTTATACAAAAATGATGCATTTCGAATATATGCTAGATTCATCAAATAAATGAACAACCGCTCATGCCCGGGCAGCGAGTTTCGACAACAGACCATATGTCTGTAGATAAACAATGAGATAAATACTTACATGAAACCGGAGGAACTTGAGGACATGACAACTCTTACAATCAAAACAAATGCACTGGATAACAATATACGGATCATCAAACGTCTGGCAAATGGCGCAAAGGTCATAGCAGTATTAAAGGGGAACGCTTATGGGCTTGGGCTTACAAAATTTGCATCGTTCTTACAATCAAAGGGTATTGATAACTATGGTGTAACCGAACTGTCAGATGCTGTCACCTTACGCAGAAACGGCATCACGGGAAATATCCTGCTGATGACGCCTTTATATAACTCAGAAGATATCACGACTGCGATCGATCATGATATCACACTCAGCATCACCAGTACCGACTGTGCACATGTGATCGATGAAACAGCCGCCTACATGAACCATCCGACAGTCCATGCACATCTCTGCATTGACACCGGATTTGGCAGATACGGTTTCTTATGTTCCGAAGAAAAACAGATTGCCGATACCGTACAGTCACTAAGGCATGTGCGGATTACCGGTATCTTCTCTCATTTCCATGCGGCTGCATGCAGAAATGAGTACTATGTGAAGAAACAGTTTCAGGATTTCACCCACCTCTGTGACACACTCCAGAAAGACGGTATTCCGGTAGGCATCCGTCATATCTCATCTTCAACCTCGATGATAAAATATCCATCCATGAATTTAGATGCCATCCGCATCGGCTCTGCCTTTCTTGGCAGACTTGCGGTTCCAAATGATTATGGTTTTCATGAGGTCTGCAATCTGTCTGCCTGCGTGGACGATATCTATGAACTGCCGGCCGGTCACAACATCGGCTACGGCCACAGCTTCAAGCTGTCACATGACGCAAAGACAGCCGTTATCTCCGCCGGATATTACCACGGGCTTGGCATAGAGCGTCACACCGATTTCCGGACAAATTTCTTCTCTCCGATCCGTATTTATTATAAATTAAAAGGCACTTTCCATAAAAAATCACCGGCTGCCAGCTTTAAAGACTGCCGGCTTCCGGTGTTAGGTCAGATCAGTATGAACTCCGTGATCGTGGATACAACCGGATGTAATATCTCGGTAGGCGATATGGTTACATTTCCGATCAACCCGATTTTCGTCAACAGCGCTGTTCCGCGGGTATATATGTAACCTGTCTCGTGTTGTCTGAACTACTGTTGTGTATATGTATCCTGCCTCATGTTGTCTGAACTACTGTTGTGTATATGTATCCTGCCTCATGTTGTCCGGGATACTGCCGGTACACTTTGTACTATCGTTTGCTTTTTTTCGTTATGAGATGCAAATTGTCAGCGAATGCGGGTGCCTGTTTGAGCCTGAAAGGCGAGTTGGCACAGGAGCATGAGCGAATCAGACATTTGCAACGAATAGAAAAAAACAAGACATACAAAGTATACCGGCAGTATCCCGGACAACATGAGGCCGAACACATACACATCCGTAAAATAGCAGTATCCCGGGCAACATGAGACAGCCAAATTTTATATCACATGGATGCGACAGGTGTTACTATCATATACCTTGCATCCCCGGTCAGCGGATCACGGCGTTTGTAATCGAATAATATATAGCATACTTCAGACAGACGATTTCCCGTCTCTCTGTTGTAATAAATCTTTTCTATGTGTGTCATTCTGGACATAGATTTCCAGTCACAGCCATGATAGTCTTCTTCCCGAAGGTATCTGTGGTCGTTGGCCTCACGGATGTAGAAGTCCCGGAACAAATCTCTCACACCCTCCTGTTCCGGGGCGAAATCCGGTCGGGTCTTCATATTCTCACGAAGATATAAATCAAATACCAGCATTTGCCGAATCAATTCTGTCTTCTTAGGGAAGTGTTCTTCTGCAAAATGAAGCAGTACATGATACCGGTAGATTCTCGCCGGTGTCTGGATAAAATATCCCTTTTTGTCATAATAAGAAGCAAGGCTCGCATAAAAATCAAACGGCGAATCAAATTCTTCCACCAGGAATGGCAGCGTGTTCTCAAACTGACAGCTGTTATAATAAATCTCTACCATTTCTTCGATCTGCTTTAACCGCAGGATCTCATCATAAGATATCCACTTTGTAAATAATACTTCATACGGCGGACAGCTTGTATACTGTAAACCATATCGTTCTGCATTATCATGCATCTTCGAACCATTTAGCACCTTTAAAAAACCTAGCTGAAGCTGCTCCGGCTTCATCGCATATACGTCATTAAAAGAATGTGCAAATGATTCATAATCCTCATACGGAAGCCCCGCGATCAGATCCAGATGCACATGCACATTATGTCCCTGATGGATCCGGGCAACGATCTTTGCAAGCTTATCAACATCCATTACACGATTGATCTCCTCTATCGTCTGCAGATTTGTCGACTGCACTCCGATCTCCATCTGTATCGCACCTGGCCGCAGACTGTTGACCAGCTCCAATTCTTCCTCATTTAAAATATCTGCAGCAATCTCAAAATGAAAATTCGTGATTCCATTGTCATGTTCTTTGATATACCTCCAGATCGCCATCGCATGTTCATGGGAACAGTTAAATGTCCGGTCTACAAACTTCACCTGTTTTACTTGATGATCCAGGAAAAACTGCAGCTCCTTCTTCACCAGATCAAGATTGCGGAACCGAACCCGTTTGTCAATCGATGACAGACAATAACTGCACCGGAACGGACAGCCTCTGCTGCTCTCATAATAAATGATCTTATTTTTAAAAGTGTCCAAGTCATAATACAGAAAGGGAAGCTCCGACAGATCGGTAAGTCCTCTTGGCTTCGTACAAAGAATATCTTTTCCTTCCCGAAGCACCAGGCCGTCAATATCCCGAAAACCCCCGGTATCACGGAAATTTTCAATACCACAGGAATTCCCAGTATTACAGGCGTTCCCGATATCATAGGACTTCCCAGTATTATGAATATTTCCAATATCAAGATATCTTCTCAGCACATCATAAAAGGTTGCCTCTCCTTCTCCAACCATAACTCCTGTAAGCTCCGGCATCTCCGCAAGAAGCTGATCGGCATCGTAGGTTACTTCCGGTCCGCCAACCCAGATATCTGTATCCGGAAGGAGCTTCTTTAATTCTGTAATGAGCTCACGGATCATCTCGATATTCCATATATAACAGGAAAATCCAATCGCATCCGGCCTTCTCTTATAGATATCCGCAAGAATCTCTCCTTTTTGATTGTTGATCGTATATTCTGCAATCTCAATATATTCTGCAAGAGACGGCTGTTTCTTTACCGAATAAGAATACAGGGAATAAATCCCTGGATTCGAATGAATATATTTTGTATTTAATGCTGCCAGTAAAAACTTCAAGGAATTCACAACCTCCTACTATATGATTTTCTGTATCTTTGCAGGCTTATTCATAATAATCTCTTTTTCATGTTTCTGATATATGAAATTATTTATCCATTTCAAGGATTATACCACAGATAAGATTTATTAAGCTACAAAATCCGGTATTTGCCTTTACTTTAGGAAACGCGGATGATAGACTGAGTCTGTAGACAAAATTTTATTATAGGAGGGTATCTATGAACAAAAAAATGAAACACGTACTTTTGGCATTGTGTGTCTGCATCTTTGGTCTGATGATGACCGGCTGCGGTTCTGCTATTAACACAACCGTAAAACTCACCTCTGCCACCAAAGCAACCTGTACGATTGAACAGGGTTATGATGATGAAATGTTGGATGGACTTGCCAGCATGTCTGAAATGACCAAAAAAGAACTCATTAATGAACTTAAGGGATCCGGTGCCAAATATTCAAAAAAGAAGATCGATGGTGTTACCTACCATATGTTCTCCATGACCGTAAAAAACAAGAAACTCAGTGATATCGAAGATTTACTTTCATCTGCAGGTTACACAAATGTATGTCTGACAAAGAATTTCTTCTATGCTACACTTGATCCTTCTACAGCAGGCAGTAATCTTACAATTGCAAAACTTGCCGACGCTGCACAGCTTCAGAAAAACGATCTTACTGACAGCCTGTCATTCTACATGAATGTAAAGGTTTCATTTAAGAATAAGGTTAAGACCACAAACGGTAAGCTTTCAAACAAATCAAAGACCGTTTCATGGACTATCAGGGATGCCAGCAAGAAGAAAAACTTCTACGCATCTACCAGTAAGGTTACAAAAACAGCAAAGACAACAGCCGTTAAGAACAACAAGTCCTACAAAGCCGGCAAGAAGATCACAGTATCCAACAGCAAGAGCCTTGTAAAGATGAAACTGGACGGCAAGGTAGTTAAGAAGAACACAGTCGTTAAGAAAAAGGGAACACATACCCTAACCATCTGGTCAAAGAACGGCAAGGTTCAGAACGTAACCTTTACAATTAAATAAGACGATTTATCACATAAAAAACATCCATACCTTTATTTACAGCATTTATCTGTATTATAAAATATGGATGTTTTAATTTTATAATTTTATCTTTTTATCATAGACAAGAATCCATCTGCTCTGTATTGTTATAAAGCAGATGGATTCTGTACTATAATCATATTCTTAATGTTTTCTATTTCATCCAGACGTCAATATCAACGGATCCTGAGATTCCCGGCACACTTCCCTCACTGGTATACTGCCAGCCGGTAAACAGATATGGGAAATCGGGTACATTGGAATATTGTGCCAGCCAGAGCTGATAATCACCCAATCGATCCATATCCAGATTCTGCGCATACCAGTTTCTATTTGCATAGATCATCGGTGTATATCCGGCATCTTTTATCGTCTCACAAAAACCAACGATGGCATCGGTACGCTCTTCATTTGAAATATCATTTGCGCGGGCACCTTCTGCTTCCATCTTCTCCGTATCAATTACAACCGGATAACTGATCTTATAATCTGCGATATTCTGAAGTACATACTGTGCTTCTTCTACTCCTTCATCATAGCTTACTGCCTGTGTATAGAAATATACCCCAACCGGCATTTCCGCTTCCAGAGCTGTTTCTATATTCGTCACATAGCTGTCATCCAGTGCCAGACCACCCTGTGTATATCCACGATATCCCAAACGGATCATTGCAAACTGGATACCGGCTTCTTTTACCTGATCCCAGTCGATTGATCCCTGATGACTGGATACATCGATTCCAAGCTTTGCATGCTTGATTTTATCATCCGAATAACTCATATAGCCATTATCATCCAGTTGAAACCGTTCCAAATCATAATTATGTCTGGCTACCTTACTACTGATCTTATAAAGCTGTGCAGTTTCTTTATCATCTCCTACAATGATGTAACTCTTCTTGATATAATTCCAGTAATTGTCATAGATCAGATTTGCCAGTTCTCCCGGTGTCAGTTCTAGACCATGTTCCATTTCCGTGTACAAGGCAGGTGTCGATCTGGTTGTCTTATTATAATCAATACCAATACAGATTCCTGCAATGATTCCAATTACAATTCCTGCGCCGATGCACACTGCATATTTCATTCTTTTTGCTAATTGTTTTCTTCTGTCTGCTTCTCTCATGTCAATCACAAGCCGTTTATATTGCAATTCGTTCCGTACCTAACCGAAGCTGTATGATCTTATCATATTTTCGTCTGATCGCATGACGATATTTTCTTGCTATATCAGAAGAAAACATCTCTGTGATATCCTCCTGATTCAGGATTGCCCTGTCATACAGTACTCTGTACTTAATATTCCAGTCATACATCAGGCTGGTACAGTTATCGATACTTACTTTTATAAACGAACCTTTCTTCTTTCCTGTTAATACTTTCAGATTTGCCCGTTTTCTGCCAACGGAGTTCTTGACATCAAACAGTACCTCAGCACCCGGAAACCGCTCCCATATCGCATTCAGAAACGCCTGCAGCTTCTTATCCGTAAAATACTTCGTTACATCACAGCATACAAATAAGATTGCTTCACCCGGTTTCTTCTTCACACTGTCAAGCCATGAAAAATCAAGGATTGATTTGCCAATATTCTGCTCCCGGTCCCTGCTCTCCACCATCTTGCGCCGCAGTTCCATGGTCTCAGGCATATCTACATTGTACCATCGGATCCTGCCATTATCCATGCGGGAAAACATGGTATCTAACTCAGCTCCGACATTTACAATAACGCCATCTGCATACCTCATAATAAACTGTTTTACCCGTTTGTCAATCTCTACGATCCGTCCAATCTTAACAAGGCGATCATATTCCTGATACATCGCATTGAAATCCTTATGTGACACATTTAATTTGGCTGCAATCTTAATCGACTCATCATCCTGAAACAGCTTCGGATATCGTTCCGCTACCATTGACCGTGCCCATACTGCACGCTTGATCTCAGGATTTACAAGCTTTGCTTCATCCTTGATACTGTCGCTGATACGATTGATGATCATACGGCATTCCGGCACATGCTGATGCTCAATATAATCATGAGGCATTCCAAAATATTCAAAATAGTGAATCCGGATCTGCTCTTTCTTAAGCTTATCATATAATAATCTTGCATAGCTGTTCAGCAGATCATTTTCTACTGTGAATATGGCGATCTCATCACAGATATCAGTCAGATCCGCATAGATCGGGCAGGTATATTCATTCTGATGATACAGATCCTGAATCCAGTACCTGCTAAGAAATTCCTTAATGCCCAGCCGGTAATAATACTTCCGTACCTCTTTCTTGCGATCAAGCATATGATTGGCGAGATTTCCATCCATAAATTCTGTATCTAATGAAGGTGATAACAACACCAGCTTATCCGGTCTGCGAACACCTTCCTTCCATGCCAGAACTGCCAGTGATAACGCCAGTCCACCGCCTGTGGAATCTCCAACAACAACCAGACGGTCGATCGTCTCCTGCCTGGTCAGATGTCTGTATGTCCCGATCAGCATATCAAAAGTATCCTGTGCATTATGCTCTGGCGCCAGCGGATAGATCGGAACAGCCGCACCATATCCATTTTCCTCGACCACAGTCGCAACAAATTCCCACTGGTTTTTGTTGATTTCCATACAATGACCGCCGCCATGGATATAAAAGAAGAAATTCTTTACCTCTTTCTTCTTTGGTTTCACATAATAGCATAATCCATTCTCTGACTCTGCCTTTGTAATATGAAATGCATCCTGCATCCACTTTGGAGGCGTGCTGCATTCCCGTTTTCTTCCCTTCAGGACTTTTTTAGCAATATCATCCGCTTTCATGCGCTTATCATCCAGCATGACACCTGCAATTTTCTCTTTTATGATAACAAGACTGTTTTGTGTACTCATATAATGTATCCCTTAATATACACATGTAACCATTTTTACCTGCTACCATTTTCACATAACCGGGATTGAATATCAAGTCTAATTTTAATCTGCTGATATCTTCATTGCTACATTCAACATATCGATCACAGATCCATCGGCTGCATCTAATACCACCATCTCACTTGGATAATCCGGATCCGATTTATCATCACAGGAAGAAAAGATCCAGACAGGTTTATATTCAAATTGTCCATCTGCTGCGCCTGCTGTCAGGTAATAGGTCAAGGTCACATCATTAAAATTGATCGCGTTATATTTACATGGATAGGTTTTGTAATATTCCGGTATGGTTTCATTTGCCTTTTCAAGCAGCTCCGGAAATGAAAGGATCTCAGTCTTTGCACTTTCTCCGGTGGACTCCAGATAATCACACCAGTTCGCATTGATGATTCCATTGGAATCCATTGTGATCTCATAGCGTTCAACCGGCACATCATAATATTCCACCTGCTTCTGCAGATTTTCAACCTGATTAAATGCCATCGTTGACACCGGCTGCTTATCAACAGCTCTTACGTAGGTGAACGAATACCCATCCACATCCGTAGCAACAACCGAATTTGTCGCATCTGTATATACCCAGTAAAGATCAGAACTGTCCTGTAAGGCTACATCCTTCGCACCGATCTTCGACAGAAATTCTTCTGCCTTCATCTGTGCTTCATCTTTGGAATAGCTGCAGGCATTCTGAACTGTATTCTCCTGATCCGCTTCTGTTCCTGTCTCTCTTTCATAGTCAGCCTTTGAATATGGCGTGACATACGTTGCCTTTTCTTTCGGACGATACATCATAAAATCTTCCCGCATATTAAAGGAACGATAAACGCTGTCGGTTTTGTAATACAATTCATATTCCTTCCCATCCACAGTACCAACATAATCATCCGCGGAATAATCTCCGGCAGCCGGATAACTGTCCGGGGCATCTGCCAGTTCCGTTTCCAGATCGCTGATCCATGAATCATAGGAATCCGCAAATACAGGATCCGGATAATTCTCCTTTGCTGTCTGATACTGTGTGATCTCTGCCTGAATGTCCTTTTTTATCCGATGCATGGAATCATATACATAGATTCCCTCATCCTTATCAAACAGATTCTCTGCCACCTGCTTCTTCACTTCATTACTCTCCGGATCTTTCTTCTTATACTGTGCGATCTGAAGGTCAGAGGTATCCGGAACACTGATATCATCATCCGTTACATGGATCTTTGATAAGCCGGTATCTCCAACCGCAATCTCCGTATCACAGGTAAATGGAATCTTATACTTACTCCACAGACTTCCACTATCCAGATCTTCTCCGGATGCAGATGTCTCCGTCTGTCCCAGATCCGCCTCTGTTTGTTTCGGCTGGGTATTATCTACATTGTAGTCTACATTTTTCCTTCCGCATCCTGTAACAGCCGCAGATACTGTAAGAGTTCCTGCAAGAAACAGTGCCATCATTTTTCTTCTTTTTGTAATGTCCATTTTCATCATTTGTATCCCTTCTTACTTAAAGATTTTCCCGTTTTCCCTCATATATCAGATAAAAATGACTTCTTTTATTATCCTTATACCGCCTCCGTTTAATCCTGTATTACACTGCATGTTCCCAGTGCCTTCGATACCTCAAGGATATCAATATAGGATCCGTCGGTTGCATCCAGCACGACCATCTGTTGAGGATCTTCATATGTAACTTCATCAAATTCATATACTTCAACCTGCGATATGATCCATGCCGGCACATATTCAAATTCACCGACCTGTGCTCCCGGTTTCAGACAATAGGTAAGCTGCATACGATTAAATTCGATCGACTTGTACTGTGTATTATACTTTGCATAATATTCAGAAACAGATGAATCCCCCCGCTTCATCAGTTCTTTAAAAGAAAGCAGTTCTGTTTCCTCTGCCTCACCTTCGACAGACAGATTATTCGTCCAGACAGCTCCGATCACTCCATTATCATCCACCGCAATCTTACAGTAATCTGTAGGTATATCCACACCTGCTTCCTGCTGCACCATATTGTCAACATTCAATGCCTGTAAGCCCTCTCCAAGAGACTGATCCTTTATCATCCGGTTAAATGTAAAATAATACCCATCAATATCACGCTCTATAAGCGTTGATAAAGCATCATCATAGGTCCATGCCAGTGCGGAGGACTCTCCAAGTGTCATATCATTACAGTCGATCTTCTTCAGAAATTCTTCTGCTATCTCCAATGCTTCTTCTTCTGAATATTTACACTGGTTTTTATCGTTCAGTGCCTCCTCTGCACCTTCGGAACCATATTTTATACTGTCATTTAATGACACATAGCCGCCATGATCGATCATCTCCGTTCCATCCTCTGTTCCGTCTGCAGGTCTATATACCATGGCATCCTCCTTCAATGATAAATCATAGCTTAAAATCGTATCATCCGGTGTCCTCAGAACAAATTCATATTGACCACATGTTCCAAGGTACTTTGTTGCAGAATAATCTCCGGCAGCCGGATAATCTTCTGGTGCTTTTTCCAGCTCATCCTGAAGCTCTGTAAGCGTATCATTTATCTCCTTAATACGTTCCGCATCGGTTCCCAGCTCTTTTTTCAGTTGTTCATAGGATGCGATCTGTTCTTCTATATCTGCCTTTGTCTGATTGTTCTCATCATAAGCATAGATTCCTTTGCTCTTATCAAATATCGCTTCCGCTATTTTTTTAAGTGCCTCTCCTGCGGTATCATTCTTTGTTAACTTCTCAGTATACATGATTGATGTATCAGGAACCGAGATCTCATCCACCTTCAATGTGATCTCACTCAAACCCGAATCCCCTACTGCTATACTGTCATCATATGACTTTGGAATATCGTACTTATCCTGAATGCTTCCGCTGTCCTTTTTTCCGCCGGATCCATCGATATCATAGTCGATATCTTTTTTCCCGCATCCGGTAAATACCGCCGCCATCATCATTGTTCCAAACATCAGCCAGGCGGTTCCTCTTCTCCTGATCTGTTTTCTCATCTTCCTTCCTCCTCATATCGTAAATATATTTTATTTCTTTCCCAATCCCGGTCACTTCTCTGCACTATCTGAAGTATCCGTATCTTCTCCAATTTTTGTATTTTTTCTCCAAATTATCTTACGACTTTCTAATTAAAACACAGGGAAAAATCATTTTCGCATCATAGCTGTATATTTTCTGAATAATTAAAAATGCTCATGTACTGCTTATTACATGAAACAGTACATGAGCATATCTTTTATATTAATATTTTTATTCTTCAGAAGATGTATCTTCGGCAGAAGTGTCCTCAGCGGATGTATCTTCAGAAGATGTATCTGTGTCTGTATCCGTATCGTCTACGTCTTCTGTATCGGAATCGTCTTTGTCATCATATGTATAATATGTGCCAAGTGACTTGGCCAGTTCCAGAAGATCGATCACTGATCCGTCTCTTGCATCGACTACAACCATCTGTGTCGGGCTGTCCTTATCTGTATAATCCTGATATTCCTCATACTGGGATAATATCCATGCCGGAATATATTCAAAGGTTCCTTCTTTGTCTCCTGCTTTCAGGAAATAGGTCAGCTCCATACCGTTAAATTCAATCTTCTTGTAATGAGATGTGTACTTGCTGTAATATTCAGGAACGGTTTCATTCATTTTATCTAACAGATCCTTATAGGAAAGAATCTGTGTTGCCTGTGGTTCTCCATCTGCTTCCAGATATTCGCTCCAGCTTGCACTATTGATACCCTTGGAATCAATGCTGATGGAGCATTCCTCCTTTGGAATATCAATGGATGCATTGTCCTGCTGGATGTTATCGACATTCCATGCATTTACTGTTGCGGTTGGCTGGTTATTGATCGCTCTTGAATATGTGAATGTATATCCATCCACATCTGTTGACTGGTTGTCACCATTATCATCATAATAAACCCAGCAAAGTGCTGATGTATTCTTTAAGGTAACATCCGTACATCCGACTTTTGCAAGGAAATCATCTGCCATCTGTCTTGCTTCATCTTCTGAAAATGTACACTGATTTGTATTTGCATCTACAGAGTCTGACTCGTCTGCACTATACTGCATGTAATCGTCCATGGAAGTTGAATAACATCCGCTTGCTCCATCCTTTGGACGATATTTTAAGAAATCATCCGCAAGATACAGGGAATATCCGGTTGTACCATTTTTCTCGCTCGGAGTGGATACCGTAAACCTTGTATCTCCGATCGAACCAATAAAAGTATCTCCTGTATAATCGCCTGCTGCAGGATATTCATCCGGTGCAGTCGCAAGCTCATCCTTCAGATCATTGATCCAGGAATCATAATAAGATGCCATGTCACTGTCACCTTTTTTCTTTTCGGCTTCATACATATCGATCTCAGTCTGAATATCTTCTTTGGTACGCTTATCATAATCATATTCATAGATACCCTTATCTTTGTCCAGAACTGCCTCTACTGTTTCTTTTTTACTATCATTTGTTGTTTCCTTCTTCTTAAACGATGCAACATACAGATCTCCTGTATCCGGTACGATCACTTCTTCTGCATCGATTGCAATCTTCTGAATACCGGAATCTCCTGTTGCGATCTCGGTATCACAGCTTTCAGGTATTCCATATTTACCCTGCAGGCTGCCACTGTCCGCATTGCTTCCAGAACCACCATTTCCTTCTACATCATAATCAATATCCTTCTTGCCACAACCGGTAACTGCTGTGCTGACTGCCAGCATACCAACTAACAGGCAGGCTGCCATTTTTTTACGATATACGCGAAATCTTTCTTTATTATTCTTTGTTTTGTTCTGCATATAAGAACCTCCTCTTTTCTTCTCTCATTTATTATAGCTTCTGGATCCGATCCAGTAAATGACATATTATTTTGCGCCATGTTCCGCGACCGATTACTCTTCAGTCGTATCACCGGTTGTATCTGCATCACCCTCTGTGGAATCTCCTTCACTGCCTGTGGAATCTCCGGAAGTGTTGGTATCATCATCTATAGTAGATATCGATGAACTGCCGTCATCAGATACATCTCTTGCGGTTGTATCTGTTTCATAACTCTGATATGTGCCAAGTGCCTTGGACAGTTCCATCAGATCGATCACCGTACCATCTGTAGCATCAAGGACAACCATCTGGGTTGGATATGTCTCATTTGTGGAATCGGTCATATCCTCATACTGTGTCAATATCCATGCAGGTACATATTTGAATGTTCCTTCTTCATCTGTCTTCTCCAGATAATATCCAAGCTTCATAGAATTAAACTCTACTTTTTTATATCTGGTTGGATATGTGGTATAGTATTCTGCAATATTCTTATTTGCTTTTTCTAACAGCTCCTTAAATGATAAGAGTTCATTTGACTCTGTTTTTCCGGTTGTTTCCAGATAGGATACCCAGCTTGCAGATATAATACCATTAGAATCAACATATACCGTACAGGTTTCAGCAGGAATGCTTACCGATCCATCATCCTGCGTAATATTATCAACATTCCAGGCTTCCGGAACATCGGTAGTCTGATTATTGATTGCTCTGCTGTATGTAAATACATACCCATCAACATCGACAGCCTCGGTATTCCCGTCTGTTCCATAGTAATACCAGTAAAGATCCTGTGTGTTAGTCAGGGATGCATCTGAAATACCGACCTTGCCGATAAAATCGTCTGCAATGGACTGTGCCTCTTCCTTTGTAAATGTACATACATTTGAGGCTGACACATCTACATCTGACAGATCATCCCCACTGTCCGGAGTTGAATAATATACTCCGTTCATTCCATCTTTTGGACGGTAGGTGATCAGCGAATCCTTCAGACCTACGGAACCACTTCCGCCGTCCTGGTCGTCCATATACATAATATATTTTCTTCCGTTGATCTCTCCGATAAAGGCACTACCGGAATAATCATCAGCCGCCGGATATTCATCCGGTGCACTCTGAAGCTGATCTTTCAGGTCCGAGATCTTGGAATCAAACCAGGATGCACTGGAATTATCTCCATTTGCTGCAGAATCCTTCTTTTCCTTTTCATACTCATCGATCTGGTCCTGAATATCTGCTTTTGTCATATTGTTATAATCATATGTATAAATACCTTTTTCTTTTTCAAGGACAGCTTCTACGATCTGTTTTCTGGTATCATTTGATGATTCTTTTCTTTTTACATATACAGTCGGAAGATCTACCGTATCCGGCACTGTTACCTCATCTGCTTCTATTGCAAGTTTGCTGATCCCGCTGCTTCCAGCGTCCAGTGTAGTATCACAGGATTCCGGTATTCCGTACTTACCCTGAAGGCTTCCACTGTCCGAGCTGCCTCCGTTTCCTGATTCACCGTCTACACTGTAATCTATATTCTTCTTTCCACAGCCTGTAAGTGCAGTTCCTGTTGCCAGAACTCCTGCAATGGCAAGTGCTGCCATCTTTTTATAGTGCATTTTTCTGCTTACCTGTGTTGTCTTATTACCTGCTGTTTCTTTTCTTATTTTCTTCAAAATAATTACCTCCTGCTGTGATCCTACATTTTAACAAACAAAATTAATATGTATATTTTTTCAGCGCTGTAAAAATATTAACACAAACCATCGATTTTGTTCATTAATACGGGTCTATTTTTTTATTAAACTTTCTTAAGCTTTCTTTTCATTTTTCCCGACATATTAAATGTACATGACCACTACATATTTTATGCAATATAGTTGCATCCTTTTTGCATCCTTTTTCTACAATTTCTTATATTTCTATATTGCATTTTTTCTTTTTATGTTATAGTATGTGCGGTGAGAAAGAATAAAGAGGTGTCATTCTAATGAATATTACCATGTTAAAAAGTAAGATCCACAGAGCCGTTGTTACACAGGCTGAACTGAATTATGTCGGCAGTATCACCGTAGACTCTGAGCTTTTGAAGGAAGCAGGAATTCTTGAATATGAAATGGTGCAGATTGTTGATATTGAAAATGGAAATCGTTTTGAGACATACACGATTGCCGGAGAACCGGGATCCGGTGTTATGTGTTTAAATGGTGCCGCTGCCAGACAGGTTCAGGTAGGCGACCATATCATTCTGATGTGTTATGCTTCTATGACACCTGAAGAAGCCAAAGAATACCGACCAACGGTAGTCTTTGTAAACGAAGACAATTCCATCTCCCGTATCACCAGCTATGAAAAGCATGGCGAGATAGGATAAATACCTGAAAACGAGGTGTATAATTACCCTTGGTATTTTGAGTTAGTTGCATAATTTATTATACCCAAAATAGCTATAGGCATGAACCCATAGCTATTTTTCTTTTTAGGGGAGTTTTTTTACAGTCCCTTTTATTAATAATAAGATTCGTTAACGTCTGAAATGGCTCTTTTTCATTTCATTCCTGTTTTGTGTCCGGAGCATTCTTTTCGTCCGATGATATATATTGTCCATATGTATCCGGCATATATGTCTGTGCATTTGCAGCATATCCATTCGGATAATAGCCCTGATCCTCTGCAGCATATCCATTCGGATAATAGCCCTGATTCTCTGCAGCATATCCGTTCGGATAATAGCCCTGATTCTCTGCAGCATATCCATTCGGATAATAGCCCTGATTCTCTGCAACATATCCATTTGGATAATAGCCCCAGTTATCTGTATCATATCCATTTGGATAATAGCTTTGCATGCTTACATCATAATTATCTGATACTGTGTCATCGGCAGCTGTCTGAGGCTTCTTTGCATCTGTCTTTTTCTTCTGTTTTTCCTGCCTTTTTGCCGCTTTTTTCGCTGTTTTTTTAGCCAGACGCTCTTCTCTGTGTTTTATCCTGTATCTATGCCAAGCCAGTATATACAGCACCCACAAAAGCAGTAATACCGCAATAGCAATGCCTGCATATAACTGCCACTGGCGATAAGCAACCGCGTACCGATAACCTAATGTACTGTCCATGGTCAGCAGCCGGTCACCGGAAACCTGTACAGTCAGAAATATACTGTAACCGATCACACCAGCCGCAGCAAGCGTAATGACCACCTGAATGATTGTATATACGATCATGACTGCTTCCTCCTTTTTCGCCCCTTGACAAATACAATAATATAAAGGATCAATAATACCAGTACCAGACCACCAAGTATCACATATTCAAATACACGTTTTACTGTTTTTGCAGCTTCAAAGGTCACCACAGCTCTGTAAACTGACTGATTTCCTACTGCATCCTCTGCGATCAGCTCCAGTGTATTTTCTCCATTTGCAAGTGACACTTTTTTATGGAAATAGCTTTGTGTCAGTTCGACCGGTTCGCCATTCAAGGTCAGGGAAGCTCCTGCTTCCGTATAACCATTCAGATAAATGGTATTTTCGGTTACTACCTTTCCATCAACATCCTCGGATATGGACAACTGCGGTGGTACGGTATCCACATAGATCTCTTTGGAATATTCTACAGCATTGCCTGCCGGATCCGTAATAACAAAGGTCACCGTATTATCTCCATCCTTTAAGTTCACCCGATACATACCATTTTCTTTTTCATCCGTAAGTATCCGCTCATCTCCCAGATATGCATCAAATGTATTCTTATCCTGCATCGTGACCGTTGCCTGAATGAAGCTGCTCTTTGTTCTGTCTGCATCTGTATCAAAGACTACATCAGCATCAGCCTTTACTGCAGTATCTGCCGACACAAGCTCATACCTGCAGTTCTCATCTGTTCTTATCACTGCCAGATAAACCTTAGAAGCATCACCTGTAAAATCATCATAATAGAAATCCGTGGTTCCCTGCCCCTCTTCTCTGATCAGATTATGTGCCTCATCATAAACCCGTACCGTATAAGCTTCCTCATTAGAAGCTTTCCATGAAATATAATATCCATCATTATATGTTCCACCCTTTACCCCGGAAACCTTCTCTGCATCCTCCGGATTCTGATAGCTGATAAATACATCACTATAGGCACGCTGATACACACCGTCTACGGATACACGGATATAAAAATGATATTCTCCGCTTGGAAGCTGATCCAGATCAAATGTAAACGATCCGGATTTTTCCATATTGTCACTATATACGCAGGTTCCGTCAAAGCCCTCTGAATCAGTATCTGCAAACACCTCCACATAGAGCTCATCCGGGCAGTCTGTGATCTTATAGTTTACCTTGACACTTCCGGTTCCTTTTTCTGATATTTCAAATTTACTGATGGCCAGCGAATCCGGAACCTCACCTATCGTTACGTCCACCACACCAAGATTTTCTCCGGTTACCGCAGCCTTCCATGTACCTTCTTCTCCTTTTCCGACATGTATGATTGCTTCGCCATTTGCCTCATAAACCTGATCCGGCGTTTTTTTCTTGCTATATACTTTACCGGATGGTGAAGTCAGCACAATCGTTCCAGGCTGTTCATAATTTTCCCAGGTTACATAAAAGACCGCCTTACTGTAACCCTCCGGCATATCAATCTCGACTTCTGTCTGTGCTGCCCACACCTGTATCGGAAGCCAGACGATCATCCCTATAAATAATAATACACCTGTCCACAGCTTCCACATTGCTTTCCTTACTCTCTTCATGTTAAACCGCCCCCTTAATTAGATGATGTGCTGATCTTATCCCACAGGAACAGACCTCCATCTTCATCATACCATATAGATTTTTCCTGTTGTTTTCCGTTATTCGCCTTATAATTTAATGTTACCTTGGCTTTACTGAACTCTCTGTCCCAATCGATCGTGAGCTTGCAGTCACCCTTTGCATGGACATCCACCGGCGCCATATCTACATTTCCATTTACTCCAATCTTAATATATCGCTCCGTGAAGTTTCCTCCAAGATTTGCTGCTGCACTTCCTTTTACCTCGCAGCCAAAACCGGAAATTCCAAGCTCGAGTGCCGCCGATATATCAAGTCCATCCTTGTTGATCTTGGCTCCTGCCTTTGCTTTTTCAGCACCAAGCAATGACATTTCTGCTGAAACAGCAAACTCCGGCTCGCTGAAATTGATCTCAACCTGTCCCTTTGCATTTCCGATCTCGCCCCATTGCCTGAACTTTTTCATCCACTGATTTCCGGTATTCTCGTCGCCAAAGCATCCGAACAGATCCGCCTCTGCCTCAACAGTTCCGATCAGCTTAATATCCTTATCATATAACGTCTGATCGATTCCGGCATTTAGGATCTTCTTTGTCTCTTCAGATACGAGAGAATCATATAGTCCGATCAGCAATGTGCTCATACCCTGTAATTCTCCGCCTACCTTATTGATCTCCATTATCTCGCAGACTCTTGGTCCCGGCCGCAGATTTGCATCAAGCTTAACTGTATCCGGAATCCAGTAATAGGATGACAGATATCCATCAAAGCCGGAAATTCCGGTATTACCAAATGCACCTATTGATGTTGAAAAATCAATCTTACCGCCAATTTTCCAGTATTCATGCTCCGGATCCAGCGAATTCAGCTTGACCGACATTTCATTTATTCCAAATATTCCAAAGCTGATCTTATCATCCGGAGACAAAGTCAGTTCTCCACCAAACTCCAGTCCATCTGCTGTAACTGCTACTGAAGCAGAAATATCAAAGCCCTTAAAGAAATCGGAAACGCCAAATTCCTTTAAGCTGGCTCTTTCCTGTGGTTTTTCTGTCTTTTTGTATTTGTTGGCACCGGTTTCATGCTTTAGTGACTTAATTCCTGATTTTATCATTTTATCCACCCGGATCGAATCAATGTCGATCTGCAAGCGGTTACTGTATAATTTTACTTCCGCCGCCTTGATATCCATGATAAATGGGATCGATATATTCATGTTTGAAAGATTCTGATCAAAGGATGTCTTCTCCTCATCTATCGTTGCATAAAAGCCTGACTCTGCAACAATATAATCCCTGCCATTCATGACAAGATCCGCAAATCTGCTGCTTTTTTCCTGCATTTCTGTATAACTGACATAAAGCTTGCCATCACCCTGAATTGTACCGGAATCTCCTGCCTTTATCGTCTTGCCGGACACAAGCTCCAGCTCCGGATCCATATCTGCCACGATCATCTCCATATCACCTGAGCAATGCATAAAACCATTGATCATAACATTACCACTGGCTGCCAGCCTGTCATCTGCCACCTGTCCGATCGAATCTGCTGTGATCGTCATATCTCCTATTCTTACAGACTCTGAGGTTCCTGCCTTAAATACCTTGAAAGCAGCACTTCCTGTTACAACTCTTCCATCGGTTGTTCTTACCTTTACATCGTAAATGCCTGCGGTGAGTTCTCCGGTCAGTACGCCAGTCAGACTTGTTCTATCTGTTACCTGTATATCCGTCAAAGCTGTATTTCCGATAAATACACTTTCAATATCAGCAAATCCACCTCCATTTACGGTAACGGTTATACCTGCCTTTACATCCTTTTCCGATGCATTCCCCGGTGTGACGGATGATATGCCAAGTGTATTCTCGTCTACCTTCCGGATCAGATCATCCTGCCCCAGATCTTCCGGTCTGTTTTCTTCATTTATATAATAATCCTTGGTCTCTGATGCATTATATTCTGCAATATCAACCGTCAGAAATCTTGGATCTGCTTCCGGATTTCTGGTCACAGTATATTCAATGCTGTAATTATTGACAATATATTTCTGCAGATACAGATAAATATCCGACAGCTCCGTGGATGCCTCTGCCTTTACAAATTTTCCACCTGTGTATTCTGCGATCGCCTGCATATAGGCATCATCACACTCACCAAATCCAACCGTATATACACTGATGCCAAGCTCTACCGCGCGATCAACTGCCGCCTGCATATCCTCCTCCGAACCGCCGTCCTGTCCATCGGACATCAGGATCACAGCCCGGCTTCCATTCGCGCTTTCCAGATTATCCAGTGCAAGATTTAAACCAGCCGAAATATTGGTTCCACCACCACTTGATATATTATTAATAGAATTCTTCAGGGTTCCGCTTTTTGATGTCAGGGTCTGTTCCAGATATGCTTCATTATCATAGGAAATGATCATCATCTTTTCTGCTGTTATATGATCGACTGCTTCTGCCGCTGCCTGTTTTGCATTTTCAAGCGCTGCTCCCTCCATGCTTCCACTCTTATCCATGACAATACCGATGCTTGCTCCTTCACTCTCCGCACCACTATGTAAGGTAAAATCTGTTATCTCATACTGTGTATCGATCACTGAAAAGTCTTCCTTTGTAAACTGGTCTGCCAGCTCTTCCTTGGAATCCTTTGTTCCGTTAATATTGATGTAAGCACGGATAGCAGGATAATCTGTTGTATCGATCCGGCTGATATGAATACTGATCCTGTCATATTTCAAAGTCGTTGATACATAAGAATTAAATGAACCATTAATGGTATCCTCTGACACCGGAACAACCTGTGCACTCTGTTTGTCCACCAGATCAGTCACAGCTGCATTCAGCTCCGGATTGTATGCATCATTGGATATCTGATTATACTGGGTAACAACCTCATCGATCGAATCCTTCAAAGAGGACTGATCGCTGATCGCTACACTATTATCAATTATCTGATGCAGATGTTCATTTGCAGTATCCCGGTCATCCATTGCAAGGTACAGCTTCGACAGCTGCAGTTCATAAAAGCCGGTATCATCGCCATGTCGTGGTATCTGTACCAGAATATAATTTGCCGCACGCTTGATCGGAACATTACATGCTTCCTTGTAACTTTCATCTGCCTCTTCTAATAATTCATTGATCTCATCCGCATGCTTTCCTTCATAGCCCTCTTCATCAATCAGCTTCTGTGCTTTTTCCTTCGTACGTTCTGCCTGTTTCACCAGCTTTCTGATCTCCTCATCCTTCATATCAAAGGAAGCCTCTGTATAGTTTTTATCCATGTTGTTACGGTAAACCTCTTCGGCGATCACATCCGTATAAATAACCGTATTCTCCGGACTTTTAAATTGTCGGTTCAATTCCGATGCTTTTTCCTTCGCCTTATCATAATCCTGTTGATAAACATAAAAGCTGACCTCCCTGCGAAGGATCTCCTCTGTTTCTCCATAGGTATGTTTCAGGTCCTTGATATCATCCTCTGTAAGCTCCGAAACAGCCACTCCATGGATCTTGTTGTCAAGCTCATACGCCTTTTCATATTTGCGCTTTTCTTTTCTGGTGAAATGCCGTTCATCCACATACTCTTCTAAAGCAGAAAAAAACTCCTGTCCTGCCGTCTTCTTTTCCTGTACATCATCGGATCCGCTTTTATATGTAGCTTCCTCCACCGCACCTTGCTTTTCCAGATCCGAAAGATATGCTTCATAATCCGTATATGCCTCTGTTCCACCATCTGTCATACCAAGCTTTTCGGAGCAATAAGTATCAAGCTTCGTCAGGCAGGTTTTGCCAGCCTTGCTGATCCCTTTTCGTTCTAATAGCTCCTGGGTTTTGAAATACCCATTGATATAATCGCCATTCATCGTATCACAGGCTGCACCAAGCACCTCTTTTTCCTCCGAACTGCCTGATATATCATTCAGAATCCGGACTGCCTGGTCTGAATTGCCATCCATTATATAGCAATATGCCATATAGATACCCTGCTCATTTGTATCTGTATCATCGAAATAACTGCGTACGCCAAGAAAGGTAGTCCCGGCAAAAGCCAGAACTACCCCTATCGTGAGCAGCCATTCCGGGACATTTCTCTTTGTCTTAAAGATGAAATGTCCGCATATATCAACGGCTGTAAAAAACAGAAAGATAATTGCTATCTTCAGTAAAATATTTAATTCCAAATTTTGCCCTCCCTTAAATATCTGAATCGGATCTGTTTTAAATGAAGACCATTTTTACCGACATTCAGACGCATAACTGAAAATCTGGTATGCAGATCAAATTCTTTTTTGATAACCATGTCTTCCCCATTTGTTCCATGGAATGTGAAACTGAGGATCGGTATATTGGTATAATACAACGTACATGGCATTTGGGCAAGTTCTGAAAGATCGGAGCTTCCGATCAGTTCAATCTCATAAATTCCTTTTTTCTGTACATCAAATGGAAGAACATAATTTACACCGGCCTTCGACTCCTTGGTATCAAGTCGTAATTCATAGTCGCCATCTAATCTGACAAATTCAACCTCTGACAGATCAACATCATCCGGTTCCGCCGGACGATTGATGATCGATACCTCTGTCGGGCAGCCCATTGCTCTTCGCATTGCTTCTGTATCGAGTACAAAGCCACAGATGTTCGCTGCATTTCTCTGAAGCTCCGCACGCTTCAGTCGTCCATCTACGAGTGCTGCGGCTGTATTGTCTCCGCTGGCATTTGTTGATCCATCCGGACATACCATATAGATATCATTCTGCGCACGTGCCATTGCCGCAAAATTAATCTTATCCGGCTCCTGTCCACGCTCATTGATGGATGCCCACCAGTCAGTCATAACGATACCTTTAAATCCCCATTCTTCTCTGAGGATTGTCGTACAGAGATCATAATTTCCGGCTGTCCATACTCCGTTTACCGGTCCGTATGTCGTCATGATCGCATCGCAGACACCGCTTCTTACGATCATCTCAAAACCTTTCAGATAGATCTCCCGAAGTGCACGTTCTGATACAACAGGATCTGCAAAATGTCGTCTCATCTCCTGATTATTTGCACAGAAATGCTTGGCTGCCCCTGTTACACCTGCTGCATGCAGACCTTCTAACATCGCACCGGCAAAGCATCCTGTCACATATGGATCTTCTGAGAAATATTCAAAGTTTCTTCCATTTAACGGATGACGGTGAATATTCATACCAGGTCCAAGTAAACAATCCACCGTCTGTGCGATCATCTCATAACCGGTACAGGTATAAAGCTCTTTTACAAGCTCCGTATTAAATGTACATCCGATGATCGTTCCATTTGGCAGGCTGAATGCTTTCACACCACAATCTAACCGCATACCGGACGGTCCATCACTGCAGCATACAGAAGGGATTCCATGACGGTTGATCAGCGACTTAGATACACCTCCAAATGCTGCTGCCGTTCCCGGTGTTACAAGTGAACTTCCCATGCCTTCTCCTCGAATGATACAAGTAAGGTCATCGTCTGTCAATTCTGAAATAAATTTATCCATTCCGATCGAACCATCTGCCACATCGGATAATGTATGCATACCCATCGTCTGACGGATCTCCTGCGGAAGATGATCCTGTCTTCTCTGCTTCTCGTTTGATGCATGATGTGGTGCTGCTTCCATCATGACCTGATATCCGTTCTCTGTCTCTGCTGCCTTCATTCTGTCAAACGCTTCTACCGGAGCAAGTGCAGAGCAAAGCTGCTCGATCACAAGACCATCTGCAAGCTCAAACGTGCCTGCACATTCTGCACTTCTGACATCTGCACCGGCAAATACATGATATGTGCCTGCTTCTAATACAAATGCATACGCATGTCCTGTAATACCGGAGTCGTCATAGGATGCAAAGCGGCTGTATGGAACAGTGATCTCTACTTCTTCGGATTCACCCGGTGCAAGCTCCTTTGTCTTTGCAAATCCGACAAGAACCTTATCTGCTTTTCCAAGCTTACCCTGTGGAGCTTCCACATAGACCTGAACAACATCTTTTCCTTTCTTTAAACCGACATTTGAAACAGTTACATGAAGAGTAAACTGCTGTTTCTCCGACTCATTTGAAAATACAACGACTGACTTTTCAAATGTTGTGTAGGACAGGCCATATCCAAACGGATATCTGACGCTGTCCTTTGCGAAAGTCTCAAAATAACGATATCCGACATAGATATCTTCACTGTAATAATTCTTATCCGGATCACCAAAATATGGTGTAGAAGGATAATCAGCAACTTTATATGCGATCGTGTCTGTCAGATGACCGGATGGTGAAACAGCTCCTGTTAATACATCTGCTGTTCCAAGTCCGCCGACCATGCCGCCCTGCCATACATACATAACGGCTTCCGGCTGGTAACGGTCTGTAAAACTCATATCGAGCAGACCACCGACATTTAATAAAACGATCATCTTATCAAAGTTCTTTCTTACTTTTGTGAGCAGGTCTTCTTCCACATCTGTAAGCTGATAAGAACCCTTGGTATCGCTTGCATCTTTATCCTCGCCTGCTGTACGTCCGATGATCACGATAGCTGTCTCTGATCGCTTACCGGCTGCTTCCACAACCTCATCGGTCAGCTCCATTTCTTCCTGACACCATGGTTCATTTCCCCAGCCTTCGCCTTCGTTAAATGGATGTGTCTCTTCCCAGTCCTGATAGATCCTGATCAGCTCCTCATCCAGAATGACCTGACCACTCTCACGCAAACCATCTACGATTCCATAGACCTTTGATACATTTACCATTCCTCCTGAACCGGTTCCGCTCTTATAATAGTGATTCTGGATTCTTCCAAATACTGCCACCTTCTCATCTTTTACAAGTGGAAGTGCCTGATCTTTATTCTCAAGCAGAACACAGCCTTCTGCTACTGTCTGTCTTGCAAGTGCTACATACTGATTCCAATCCAATACTACCTGATTCTTCATATCCATCATACTCCTTTTCCTGATTTTATCCGTTTGTTTTATCTTCCTTATGCAGCTGTTTTCCGGCTCTCTGCATATGTATTTTCTGTCTCATTCTTTTTGACAGAAATTATGATTTCGTTCTTCAATTTATGAATGTATGATAGTATGAATCCTATTTTTACAATATAAAAAATACGACATTCTCATCATTTTCCCGACTGTTTTAAAATCGAAAAAAACTGTTATTTGAATTATTCAAACAACAGTCTTTTTCTGTATCTTATTTCACCCATTCTTACAATACATGCCATGTTTCTTTGCAATTGGTATTGTTTTATCTTTGATTTCTTCAATTGTATAACACATCATACATACCTCCCTCTCAAAATATACAAGCAAGTAATTTTATGTTTATTATACCACAAGAATCCCGCCTGGCATACGCCAAACGGGATTCTTATATTTTTCTGTATAACTGACACTTACTGTTTATTCTTTCTGCTCTTTGCAAATACACAGCCGGCTCCAAAGGAAGATACCAGAACGCCTGCGATCAGAAGTGATCGAACCGAAAGTCCTGTCGCTCCCTGAATGACCAGCAGTTCTTCCGCATTGTCACTGTTAAATCCTGTAAGATGTAAGGTTTTTGAACTTATGTAAAAAATAATTCCTGTTACTGCGACTCCAAGTACAGTAGAAAGTGCGGATACAGCCGTCCGTCTGCTGCAGCCATTTAACAACAACAGGCTGACTGCTGTTCCTGTTAATATAGTCAGGATTGAGACAATCACAGGAGGAAATCCGTGGTAGATCGCCTGAACCATAAACAGTACTACCAGAAGAAGTGTAAAAACGACACCGGCTAATGCCCGTAAGCCTTTTCCTTTTCCCACAAACAACATTACCGCGGCAAATACCACCACAAGGATGCCAAGTGGCAGGCACCTGTCATAATTGAATACTGTGTAGTAGGGAGCTGCTTCCTCCGGCATATCTGCACATACGATTATTTTCTGATTCGCGTTTACATAGATGTTATGTGTCTGTGACAAATAATTATCAATCGATACTTTGTCGCCTTTCTGCTCCCCATCCAGAATCAGAACTGTAAGCTCCTGTTCCCCAAGATATCTGGAATGATCATATGGATCTGTCTCCAGCCGTTCATTATCGACAGATACTACCCGCCCTCTTACGAATGTCCTGCTGTCGTTATTGTACATTGTATAGCTGTTGATCCGATCCCAGTCAAATGAACCTGCCGCCAGAAGAAAGGCTGCTCCAATCAGGAAAACCGCGATATATACTGCATTTCTTCTCACAAATAAAACAAGATGCCCACCTGCTTTTTCATCCGTTTTCCCTGTCGTTTTGTCTTTTCTCTCTGTCTCTTTCATCTCCGGCTGCCTGCTCCTTATACATATGAAGCGGACTCACCTGCTCCTTGAGGTGGTCTCACTTCATTTCTGTATTTATTATAAATATGCCTGCCTGTGCCTGCTATCACACTTCCGTAAAGATTGCAAGGGTTGTATATTTCTTTTGTAAAATTCACGAAAAAACAGGCAGTCTCGTTATAAGACTGCCTGCCTGATAATTATTTTTATATTGTATTGTTTTCTATATCTCATATATCACATAGGATATACCTGTATCTTCATGAGAAAATCAGTTCTCCAATAACTGTTTCTGCTGATGACTTACTCTATCTGGAAAAGCCATCATAAAAAGATTCAATCAAAGCACAGTCCATGATAAGAACATAGAACACATTTCCATAGTAACGGCTTTCTACAATTCTTCCATGATCAAGAACAGGGCGGTAGGATCCATCTTTTTTTGCAAAATGGAATCTTACATAATCATTATTTCCACTGGTCTTTGCATCAATCTGTTTCCAGATACTGGTCTCCACAGAATCCCGTTCATCCGGGTGAATAAGATTCCTGAATCGCTGCCCGGTATAATCCAGAAAATCATCGAAATCCTTGCAGCCTGCAAACTCAATCAATTCACGATTTGCAAATAAAATACGATCATCCTCCGGATCAGCTATATATATCAGGAAAGCTCCCGGAAGATTTTTTGACACATCCTGAAGTGCAAACCCAAGCTGACTTCTGTGCTGTATCTTATAATCACTGCGATAAGGACTGCAACTATGCTTCCCATGTAGTTTTACCGCATAAAGTGCCATATCTGCGCATCTGATAAGCTCCAAAACATCGTCACAGTCCTTCGGATATTCTGCGTACCCAAGAGAAATATAAAAAGGATGCTCTTCACCATTATATGTTATATACCTTGGCTTAAGGGTAAAACTCTCTATTATACTCTTTGCCTCTTCCTCTGTTGTTCCGATCAAGATAACAGAAAACTCATCGCCGCCATTTCTGCATAGAATGGCATTTACACCAAAATTATCTTTCATGTCCTGTGCAAGACTTTTCAGTGCGGTATCACCAACGACGTGTCCATACATGTCATTTATAAATTTAAAATCATCAATATCCATCTGTGCGCCCACACAATGAATACAATGACCGTCCTGTATCACCTTTTCAAGCTGCTCATCAAAACCTTTGCGGTTCAAAAGACCGGTTAACGGATCTGTTATCGCCATTTTTTTTAATATCTCACGATGTCTCTCAACCACAAGAACGATCACCGTTAATCCCGTTAAAAGCAAAATAATACAAATTCCAAAAACGAGCTGCGGAAGTATGTTCCATCCGTGGTTCCAACCATCAGTTGGCATTACCTCTAAGCCAAATGTGCTGCCACAAAATTCAAACTCAAATGTAATCGGCTCCTTCAAAATATTACCTGATGCCGATACCACCTCTGTATCATCCGACAAAGGAGAAACTGTCTTTGTCAGACAGTAATCATAACCAAATTGGGTAAGTGACTGAACCGATTTCTCAAATACCTCCGGAATACGGATAATTACAATAGTGAATCCCCAGAACGCAGAGGTTCCATCCGGGCACTCCAGATATACGGGATTTCTGATTGCAATGCCCCGGCCTCCTTGTTTTAAGTCAAACGGGCCCTGCATAGTAACTATATTTTTATCTCTCCCGTAACGGCATATCTCTCCACGACTTTCATCGTGGATCAAATCTATCTTTCCCGCTTCATTTCCCGCCTCCGGATATATATCTGTAACAACACCATTAGGTGCAATCTGTATGCTCTGAACAAAATCTGTCATCAGATTTCCTGCAACTTTTTGAAAATTATCAATTTTTCCATTTTCACTGAGTACTATTTCCTCAAGTGTATCTGTAATCGCAACGCCACGGTTCATATCATTCTGCAACCGTTCTGCATAGGTTGTGGCATTAAGTTCTGTGACAGCCCGCATATGTTTTAAATTTGTTCTGTATGAATGATATAAAACTGCTGCCAAGGCCAGACAACCTGCCAGGAAAATGAGAACCGGCAATATGAGTTTTTTGTTATGGATTTTCTGTGAATGCATAGCTTGTCATCTCTCCTTGTTCTAAATCCAACTAAACAAATTCCTGTAAATTGCACATATTCTATCGCATTCTTTTATTTTTGACAAGCCACCCATTGTGGTATATTCCTTTTTTTGTAAAATGGGATTATAATACAGGAGCGAAAAGAGGTAATCAATATGCAGGATCCTGTCTATCATTGTGGTATATCTGGTGATGCCCTGCGCCATAATAAATTCATTTGAAATTGGCTTTACAAAAGAAAAACTGCAGGGACTATTATTTTCCGCTGTTCTTGCAACCATTATACATATTCTTCTATTGATTTTTATAAATATCGGAAGGAAACTCTGGCATTGGAATACAGTTGAATGTGCCACTGTCATGTATTCCAACTCGGGAAATATGATAATCCCACTTGTAAATGCTATGCTGGGTACCAACTATGTACTGTATTCATGTGCATTTATGTCTGTACAGCTGATATTTCTCTGGACACACTGCAGCACCATGCTCGCCGAAAAGCCACATATGGAATGGAAAAAGATAATAACCAATATAAATGTAATAGCCATAATAGCCGGACTCCTGCTCTTTTTCTGCCATATAAAACTGCCATCTGTCATACTCACACCGGTAAAAGACATAGGAAATATGCTTGCACCTCTCAGCATGATAGTAACTGGCATGCTGATGGCTGATTCGCCGATCCGCGACAGCCTGAAAAACGCAAAACTATACATTTTCTCTGCCATCAGGCTCGTCATCTGGCCTGCTGTTTTACTGCTTATAATGTATGTAAGTCATGTATATGCCCTTATTCCAGAAGGAAGAACTTTACTCCTCATAGTATTCCTTGCCTCCATCACACCATCCGCTTCAACAATCACCCAGATGGCTCAGGTATATAACAAAGATGCTGCATACTCCGGTCTTTTAAATGTATTTACTACCTTGTTCTGTATCATAACCATGCCTTTGGCTGTCATATTGTTTTCACGGCTTGTGATATAATGGAGTTGCTCAAAAACCAATTAACCACGCCCCGACCATCATCTCTTTAGTCTTTCCATACGCCGGACATTCACCATATTTAATATAATCACTATAAAATGCAAAATTATAAATATCTATTAGCAATTCTGCATCCGTAATATCTGCTTTTCTATATTCAATCTTCATAAACAATACCTCTCCAAATCTCGATTTAACTTTCCATCAATTTAATTGCGTCATCAACAGATACACATGTAGCAAATCTCTTTGGCCACATCATATCATTGTAATATTTATAGGTTTCTTCTCCAGACATATAGTCGTTATCAAATGTTGAATTTGCCCCTTGTGGAACAATTACTTTATATCCTCTTTCAAAAGCAGATTTCACAGTTGCATCTATACAGAAGTTTGTCTGTAGTCCCACTATCACTAATGTATTATCATCTTTAACATAATCTGTAAAATCTTTATTTCCAAAACAACTATTGATATTTTTTATAAATATCTTTTCCCCTTCCTTGGGAATCACTTGTTCTGCAATTTCGAAGTCTTCATCACCGATTGAAAACCCCGTTCCTGGTCCATCATCATGTTGAAAATAGATAACCTCTATTTGATTATCTCTAGCTGCTTGTATAATTCTTGTAATATTTTCAATAAATTCATCAAAATTAAAAAGTCTACTATCTGTTATTCCTTTTTGTATATCTATCACAAGTAGTTTCATTCATTTCTCCTTTATACATAAAAATTGCGATTTTACTTTCTTCTTAGTGGAACAAGTTATTATCCACAATATATTTTAAATTACATCTATTTAACATCCATGATTTATTCCTTGCCCCATTTTGATATTGAATAACCTGTTCTTTACATTCGTCAGATAAACCCTCATATATTTGTTGTGCTTTATCTTTAATTATTTCCTGACCTAAATTATCTGCCACAAAGTCAAGATACACATTATATTTTTCAAACCCTTCAAAGAAAAGATATCGTATAGCTGCATTATAATCTTCATCAAATCTTTTTACCAAATCCATTGCAGTATCTCGAAATCTTTTTTCTAATATATTCTTCGTTTCAAGCAATTTACTTTCCGTTGATATATCATACCAATACCCATCTTTGGGATTATAACTCATAGATGCTATTACATTGTCAACTGGTAATTTTCCGTATTTTTTATAAATAATCCTCAAATCGGCATTTACTTCAATACTCTGCCCAGATGCATTCCATTTTGACGAGAAAAAGTTTATTTCAAACACAATGTCTTTTACTGTTTTCTTCAAAATACCACTTTTTAAATACTTAAAGCCAGTTACTGTTGACAACTCACATATTAATCTTGTTTTCGTTTCTTCAACACTTAAAATATTTTCCATTTTTTCTCCTAATAACCCATGTGAAACTTCAAAGTTTCTGTTGCTTTCAATCTCTCCGCATGACTGAAAGTTTTGAGTGCCTTATATTTATCTAAATAATTTTTGCATCTGCTTCTCGAAGCTTTTTAAAATATTTTTCTTTATTCTTATTAAACATTGTTCCGATAGCTGATTCATTAAGTATTACACTATAGCCTTCTTTTATGGCCCCTAACGCAGTCAATGCTACGCACCCACCACCATCAACTCCTACGATTTCCACACATTTAATCTTATGTGCTTTTAAGAACTCATTAAGTTTAGGATTGCTAAATGCGTTTCCCTCATATTTTATGAAAACATAATCAGATATAACATGAAGATTGCTAACTAATTCCACTTCTTCAGTTCCTTCATAAGCCTTAAATGGTGCAAGCTTATTTATTAAATTTTTCTTCATGATATTTTTGATATAAACAACCACATTACTTTCATTTGCGTCAATAACTTCGTTTACAGTTTGAATCAGAATTTCATTATCATATTTAAAGTATGTAGCGTGATTTTTTCCAACACATACATTCTGCATATCAATTACCAACAATGCTTTTTTCACTTTCTTTCCCTCCGTCATCTTCAAATTCATCTAATACTTTGCATTTTTATATGAAATCAATATATGTGCAGGTGCAAATAATAGCGATGCTACAATCAATAATACAGACCTGCTCATAATTCCACTGAAGATGAAAATTACGGATGGAATAATAGATAATGTCAATGCTTTAAAAATCGTATTATTTCTAAAACAAATAATCCATATCACACAATAAAGTATAATTAAAACGACATTTGCTATTAAATATATCGCAAAAGCTTCATCAGACCACCAACCGAACCAGGTTCCAGGAATATTGACAACCATAAATCCGAAACACCCAAATCTTCCTATCTGTTCTACAACTTCAACACCTTTATTATTCCACTTATTTTCAAAACCATCTTTATACTTTAATGTAAAAATAATATTGGGTACCATGATTACTGCTATAAATACTGCCCCAAAAATGTTTATCCACTCCATCATGTTCTCACCTTCAAATTCAAAGTTTATTCTCTGTCATTCAACAGTTTATTTACTCTTTCAACTGGAAATCTGTCTTCAATATCAATTATCTTTATTATCAACTATTATAATTCCTACTATCACAAAAATAACACTTATAACAGATAATAGTAACCCTCCGTTACATTTTGCCCGGTAAAATTATTTGGACGAACTTAGGTATTTACTAATTTTTATATTTTACCGTCCAATTACCTTCAACACTTTCTGAGGTTGCATATTGACCGTAATCTAACACTGCTAAATCCCTCATCGATTCATCTATGCTTAAAATTTCACCTAAGGAAACCACTCTCGCATCTTCTTCCTTATGGTTTTCGCCGCATAAAAACTGCCAATACCCGTCCTCATCGTGAGAAACGTATAATATAGGCTTATACCCCTCCAACACATGGTAGCAGGTAATGCAGGCAGTGTCAGGACTATCTTCAAACGGAAATTTTCTATTATCCGCTTTCTTTTCAACTCTTTTAAATTTATCAAGTAATCCCATAATTTAATCCTCTCTACAACTTCAAAGCTTATGATCTGTTCGTCATATAACCAACAACAGAATCTACTCCCATAGTGCATTAATTTTATCTGGAAGTAATTCTATCTCCGTTCCAAGCAAAGCAACATCATCTTCATCTATTGGCACTGGTACATTAAAGTAGTTTCCCTTATTATCAATTCCATAAAGTTCACCACCACCATTTGAGCCAATAATAATGTGACCCGGCAAAATTTCTTCAATTTCATAATCATCATTTATTTCTTGCAATTCTTCCAACGGATATAATATAAGCCAGGTTTCACCAATATCGCCTTCACCACCATTATGTTTTTTCATCAATTCTATGTAATCGTTTGGCAATACCACGTCATTTATTTTCTCTATAATTTCTCCAAAATAAGGCGAATTAAATTCAAACATTCCCCATTTTTCCATATTATTCACCTCGTCGCTAAATTCCGATTTCTCAGTTTCAAAAACTGGAATTTGTCTGTCTATACATAATCTGATATTTCAAATACACATTCAGAAGCTCCATTGACAATTGT
>OGGK01000063.1_pt1 | contig 96928 bp, 74 predicted proteins | sample 1571171 | NCBI WGS metagenome assembly OGGK01 (sample SAMEA2581958, study PRJEB24529) | metagenome | biome: Human gut stool | place: China | collected 2011 | reverse complement strand
TGAACCCATAATCGACCGTGACACATACAATAGAGTTCAGCAGGAGCTTGCAAGGCGTTCCAGTAAACGAAAAGTTTCAGATAAAACAGTTACGGAACAAGGGAAGTATTCAAGCAAATATGCTCTTACCGAATTGCTTATTTGTGGACACTGCGGCACACCTTATCGCAGAACCACTTGGGCGGCAAGAGGCAAAAAGCAAATAGTTTGGCGTTGCATAAGCCGACTTGAACATGGAAAAAAGTATTGTCCCGACTCGCCTACGATAAAGGAAGAACAGCTCCACAAAGCTATAATCTATGCGATAAACAACTATTATTCATGCCGTAATGACATTGCAAGGATTCTTAAAACGAATATCGGCTCGGTTCTTGAGTGTCAGGGGCAGGAAGAGATCATAGCCGTCGAAAACAGACTTAAAGAAATCGACCAAGCGAGAAACGATTTAGTCGGATTGATAGCTTCCGGCGGCTGCGATGAGGACAAGCTCGACAGCGAATTTGCAAAGTTATACCAAGAAGAACAGCAGCTTAGCGAACGATTGGAAACCCTTAAATCTCAGAATAAAACTTCGCAACAAACTCAGGACAAGCTTGATAAAATTATAGATATGATAGAGCATGAGAATTTTGAGTTGGAAACCTTTGATAATGTGCTTATACGAAAACTGATTGAGTGCGTCAAAGTACTGAGCAAGACCGAAATACTGGTTATTTTTAAAGGGGGATACGAGGTCAAAGCGGAGATTGAATAACGATTAAAATTTACGGCTTGCGGTATATTCGCAGGCTGTTTTTTGTTGGGAGGTGTAACATTGGCAGGAAACTTTGAAGGCATAAAAACGAGAAAATACGGCATTGAGATCGAAATGACTGGACTTACACGGAGTCAGGCGGCAAAGGCTATGGCAAATATCCTTGACGGAAGTGTTGAACACGAGGGCGGAAGCTATGATAAATATGTTGTGACAGACTCAAAAAACAGAAAGTGGGCGATAGTTTATGACGGCAGTATCAACTGCTATAACGCAAATGGCGACAGAGCGTCCAAGTCTTACAGCGTGGAAATGAACTCTCCTGTGTTGGAATATGAAGACATACCTCTTTTGCAGGAGGTTGTGAGAGCACTAAGAAAAGCAGGCGGAGTGACAGGTCCGAGATATTGTGCAGGCACTCATATACACATTTCAGCCGACGATTACACACCGCAGCAGATTCGAAATCTTGTAAACATCTTTGCAAGCAAGGAGGATTTCTTGTGGGACGCTTTACAGATTTCCTCAGCACGTGAATCCTACTGTCACAAGATGGACAAGCAGTTTATAGAGGACATTAACCGAAAAAAGCCTAAAGATATGGAAGAAATAAAGAGACTTTGGTATCACGGAAGAATGAGCGAGCAGTTTCAGCATTATTCAAACAGCCGATATGTGATCTGCAATCTGCACAGCTTTTTTCAGCACGGACATTATGAGATAAGAGCGTACAATGGTTCTCTTCATGCAGGAGAGGTAAGAAGTCAGATAGTGCTTGCATTAGCCATAAGCAATGCGGCTATGACCAAGAAATATTGTTCTCCGCACGTTTCACAAAGTGATAATATGAGGTACAGTTTCAGAGTATGGCTGCTGGGATTAGGACTTATCGGTGATGAGTTCAAAAATTGCAGAACACATCTGCTGAAACATCTTGAGGGTGACATAGCCTGGCGACACCCAGAGGACGGCATTGCTGCGAGGGCAAGACTTAAAGAAAAGAGAGAGCTTGAGAAACAAGCCACCCGTGAGCAGCGTAACGAGCCTGTGTGCCATTCCAATGATGAAATCGAGTGTATACTCGATGAAAACAACGAGCCGTTAGAAAGCGAATGTGACGGCATTGAAGAACTTGAAATGAGTATGTAAATTTGAAAAGGAGATTTTTATGGAATACAAAAGATTATATATCGCCTATGGCAGCAACATCAATTTGGAACAAATGGCAAATCGCTGCCCGAATTCAAAGGTCATCGGCAAAGAAATGCTGAAAGGCTATGAGCTGGAGTTCAGAGGCGTTGCTACCATTGTGCCGAAAGAAAACGCAGAAGTTCCTGTTCTAATCTGGGAGATAGACGGTAGAGATGAGCACAGTCTTGACAAATATGAAGGTTTTCCGAACTATTACCGCAAAGAGCTTTTTGAGATAGATGTTAATGGCGAAAAGAAGGAGTGTATGGCATATCTGATGAACAACGGTCACATTTCGCCACCGATGAGCTATTATTACAACGTCATAAAGCAGGGATATGAGGCGAACGGTATGGATACAAGCTATCTGAGGGCGGCTCTTGAAAAGTCGGTTTGCGAACAGTATTTTGATGAAGAGATGGACGAGGAATTTGACGAATATGATGATCTTCAAATGAAGCTTTAAGGAGATTGATTAAATGAGATACAAGGATTTTTATGTGAGAATTACGCCAGACAAATATATCCCCAGGGTTGACAAAAAAGGTGATAAAATTCTCTGTGAGGGCTTTTTGATACGGATTTTTGCTGATGAAAATGGGCAGGACGAGATCGACAATTTTACTGCTGCGGTGGGGTTTGAGATACTGGAGGACAGTTTGGCTGAGGCGGAACAGTTGGCGAAGGATTTTGTGGAGTGTGAGAACAAAATATATCAGATAGATTCCAACCCGATTGTCACATAGAAAATGTGCATTTTGTGTCTAAAATCTTCACCTTATGCCAAATTCGTTGACAAATTAAATTTACGTAGTTATAATAATCTTATAATTCTGCTATAGTGCATTACGTCGAAAAAGCTACTAAATCTTTGTGATTTATGACTTGAAAACGCACCACAGTCTTTTGTTTATTTGAATTAACAGCAAAGAGAGGGCTTGTAATGAATTGGGAAAAGCTTTTGTGTGAAAAACGTCAGACTAGATCTAAATATCCAAGTAAAAAAGATCTTCGCAACGAGTTTCAAAAGGATTATCACAGAATAATATGCAGTGCGTCATTTAGACGTTTGCAGGATAAAACTCAGGTTTTCCCCTTGGATAAAAGTGATTTTGTGCGCACAAGGCTAACCCATTCTCTTGAAGTTTCGTCATTTGCCAAATCATTGGGACAGACTTCTTTTCAGTATTTGATCGACAAAAATATCGATAGTGAACTTACTGCGGAAATAAAAGATAACGTTTGCAGTATACTCGAATGTGCAGGGTTGATACACGATATAGGCAATCCTCCTTTCGGACATTTTGGTGAAGATTCCATTAGAAACTGGTTTGACGCAAATCTAACGAAAATTGAATTTGACGGAACTACGCTTGATCGGTATTTAGACGAGCAGATGAAAAGCGATCTGCTTCGTTTTGAGGGTAATGCCCAGGCTCTTCGCTTGCTTACAAAGCTGCACTATCTTGTTGATGAAAACGGTATGCATCTTACTTATGCTTTGCTCAATACGCTGATAAAGTATCCGATTTCATCTTGTGAAATAGATAAGCAAAGTGGTAATATCAAGACTAAGAAGATGGGATATTACCTTGCAGAAAAAGAGCTTTTTGAAGATATTACATCTTCGACCGGTGCAGCAGATTGCCGGTATCCGCTTACATATTTGCTTGAAGCCGCCGATGATATAGCTTATCTGACAGCTGACATAGAGGACGCAGTAAAGAAAGGGTTTCTCAGTTATGACCAGCTTCTTGAAGAGTTAAGAAGTGAGAAATACATAAGTAAATGCGCCGATGAAGATGAGAGAAAAAATTATACCAATATGATCGATTGGTTGGAAACAAAATATCAAAATGCTAAAGCTAAGAAAATAGCAAATCCCGAGCTTAATGCGGTTCAGAATTGGGTTATCAGTATACAGGGAAATCTTTTATACTGTGCTTCATATGGCTTCACAAGAAATTACAGAAGTATAATGGAAGGCACATTCACTAAAGATGTGCTTTCTGTATCACGTGGAAATGCTATGTCAAAGGCTTTAGGGGGTATAGCATACGAGTATGTTTTCCGTTCTAAGCCGATACTTAAAATGGAGATCTCTGCGGGTAATATAATCAATTTTCTGCTCGACAATTTCATTCCTGCGGCAGTTAATTTTGATACTGGAACAAAGCTTTCACCTATGAAGGATAGACTAATGAATATGATTTCTGATAACTATCGTCAGATTTACACAATATATTCTGAGGGTAAGAGCGATAAAGAAAAGCTGTATCTCAGACTGCTTCTGGTAACTGATTTCGTCTGCGGCATGACTGATAGTTATGCTAAAAGGCTTTATCAGGAGTTGAGTGGGATTGAGTGATGGAGGAACTTATTATGTTAATTGATGAAATTATTGATTTTTGTGATAACATGTATAATAGCAATCCAGCTATTGAGGATAAATGTGTTTGTGCTGATTGTTCACATCCAACAAAATGTCCAGGAAGATGTGATGATTGTTTACATCAGATACATTATAAAAACGACGATGAGGAATCAAGACATAGCTACAACTGCAAAAATTTAACTAGTTTTTATGTATGCAAATATGCCAAAAAGTATTCTTCGGAATTAATATATGCTTTCAGGAAGTGCAAATCATTACAAAATTTAAATACTTTTAAGGTATTATCCGTAGGATGTGGACCATGTACGGACTTGATGGCAATCGATTATCTTTATCATAAAAATGAGTATAGATTCAATAATCTTGAATATCTAGGAATAGATTTGTTAGAACAGCCATGGGGAAATATACACAAGAAGATACAGGAGTATTTTGTGGATGACCTGATTCGATTCATCTATGATGATATTATAATCTTTATTGATAAAATTGTTGATTGGGATTGGTCACCAGATGTGATAGTATTTCAATATTTCTTTTCTGATTTACAAAAAAACATATGTAAAAAAAAGATCCTTGACTTTATTAATAAAATAGCGTATTATATTAATAATAAAATGCGCAATAATACGTATGTTATATTTAACGATATCAATTTAAGTTGTAAATATAATGGCGGTCGTGAATACTTTGACATATTATTATCTAAAATTAACCACAAAACCTACCAACGATTACATTTTAATAATTCAAATCATGAAAACCATTATGAATATGGAGATGAATATCCATCCAATGATATTTTTTTGATATTTCACAAGGTCAAAAATACCAACCATTTGATTCATGCGCAAGTGCACAATTAATTATTAAGAAAATTGGTGATTAAATGATAATCAGCGCAAGCCGCAGGACAGATATTCCTGCTTTTTATTCTGATTGGTTTTTCAATAGAATAAAAGAAGGATATGTTCTTGTTCGGAACCCCATGAATATACATCAGGTTAGTAAAATAAAACTTTCCCCGGATGTTGTGGATTGTATTGTGTTTTGGACAAAAAATCCTAAACCTATGCTTGATAAACTTGACGAATTGAAAGATTATAGATATTATTTTCAGTTTACCTTGAATTCTTATTCTAATGATATTGAACCGAATGTTCCATCTAAAAGTGAAGAAATAATTAATACTTTCAAGCAATTGTCTGATTTAATCGGTCGTGATAGAGTGATTTGGAGATATGATCCGATTATTCTAAGTGAAAAATATACAGTACAATACCATATTAAGTATTTTGAGAAGCTTTCTCAAATTTTAAATGGAAGTTTTAATAAATGCGTTATAAGCTTTGTAGATTTTTATAAAAAGAATGCTCGTACTTTAAATGAGAGTAAGATAAATGAACCTGTAAAAGAAGAAATAAATCTTATTGCAAAAGCATTTAGTGAAATATCAAAAAAATATGATTTTGAAATCAATACTTGCGCAGAGAGCATTGATCTTTCTTCATATGGGATAAATCACGGTAAGTGTATTGATGACAAATTGATAGAACAACTTTGCGGCTGTAGGATTTCAGCAAACAAAGATAAAAATCAGCGTGATATTTGTGGTTGTATAGAGAGTATTGACATTGGTCTGTATAATACTTGTATGCATAAGTGTAAGTATTGTTATGCCAATTATAGCTTAAAAACAGTTGATGATAATTATGCAAAATACAATCCAAATTCACCATTGTTATGCAGTGAATTATTAATTGAAGATAAAATAATTGAAAGAAAAGTTAAATCTTTAATAAATGATCAGTTAACAATGTGGTAATAATTTGACGCTTTCATTCTCTATCATTGCTTTTAAGAAAAATGTTTTTTCATTTATAACACAAACGCTTAAACAATTCATCTATTTTATAGTCGCAACACAAATCATATGCTCGGAAACAGCGTAATATCGCTGTTTTCGAGTTTTTATTTATTCGGAATTTGTTCTCAACCACTTATCTGCCACTTGTTTTGAAAATCACTGTTTAAAGATATGTTATTGTATCACTCGCAGGACGCTGTCTTGCGGGTGATTTTTATGTCCCAAAAACTTGTCCGAGTTGTTCTTCCTCTTGCTCGTCCTCATTTACATATATATCTTCATAGCTATCCTTGGCAGGCTTTTCTTCCTCTGTGTTTGCCTCGTTTGTGAAGCTCAGCGCATTGCTTATCGCATCGCAGTTTCTTGCTTTAGCCTCTTGGAACATATGACTGTACAAGTTCAAAGTCGTTCCGACGACGCTATGACCCATATCTTCTGATACCGCTACAACATCCACGCCCTCAAAAATCAGAAGTGAGGCGTGCAAGTGACGTAGAGAATGAATATTTCTAAACGGTATTCCTATTCGCTCGCAGTAGCCTTTTAGCCACTCAAAAGGAGTCTGCGGATTCATGGGCGCGCCGTTCCATTTGGTGAACAGCCTGTCGTAATCTTCCCATTTCGTTCCAAGCCGCCTTGCTTCTTCATTCTGATCTGCTTTGAACTGCCGGAGCAAGTTCATTATCGAAGCAGGCATTTTGGATACACGTTTTGATTTTCTTGTCTTGGTGGTGTCGGTATATATCCCTTTTTCCGAAGTGTACTGCGAGGTGCGACGAACGTGTATCAGATCATGCTCAAAGTCAATATCCTTCCACTCGAGTCCTAACATCTCGCTGCGACGATAACCGCTGTATATCGATAGAAGCAGGTACACCTGATATTTCATAGGCTCGCTTTTCAGATTTTCATAAAGTATCTTTACTTGCTCGATCGTGTAGATCTGCTTTTCCTCCTGCTCTTGTTTCGGCACGAATACTCGCCTGCAAGGGTTGTCGCACAGCATTCCCATACGTACAGCATAGCTGAATACGTCGCTTATGAAGCTTAGATGATGCACTGCGGTCTTTCTCGACAGAGGCTTGCCGTTATTCAAATTCCTGCCGTTGGTAAGCATATCGGTTATAAACTTTTGGATGTCACGCGCTGTTATTTTATCAAGCCGCTTGTGACCTATGGCAGGATAGACACGCTTGGTGAGCTGTTTCATTCGTGCGTATGATGTAGGGCGAAGATTGACTTTTGCATATTCCTCAAACCACTGCTCAGCAAAGGTTTCAAACTTTACTGCCGCAGTTATATGTCCACGCTTGCAGTCTTCTTCGAACAGTATAGCCTGCCTTTGCACCTCCTTTTCTATCTGCCTTTTCGTCATACCCGGTTCAGGCTTGTAGCTTTTGTACTGGTTGCGCTGCTTTCCGTCCACGCCGTAACCGCATGACACTTTAATTTCGTAAGTCCCGTTGGGACGCCGTCTTATTGTCGCCATATATAAACCTCCGTTTCAAAACTATGGCGCATTTCTGCAACCGACATTATACTACATCTCCGCGGAAATGTCTAACAGAAATGCACCTTCGTTATTAAATTCTACCTAACCAACAAAATTTCTCACACAGTTTCGCCACGGAGATAACTCAAAAACTTATCCCGATTGATGAGATACTTTTTTCCTGCCATGATGTGTGGGATCTGATTGTTGATACACATCTGGCGGACTCTATACTCTGTCAGTCCTTCGACAAGCGCTGCCGCCTCCTTTATGGTCAGCATTACGATTTTAGTTTCTGTTTTGTTTTCTGCCATTCGATCATACTCCTTCTCATTGTCTTGTTCATGTTTCCTATGTGATTTGAATTGTTCATTTTAAAGATTCCTTTCGATTTAGATTTGGGCATCAGCCCATGTGTATTCCGAGTGCTTCCTTGCGCTCTCGCTCCTCTGCAAGTGCCTTTCTGTCAACGTTCTCACGAGCGTACTCGGTATCGTCGGCAGGCTCGTCCTCGATTATCGAAGCCATAGTTGCAACGCCGCCGACAATGCTATCAATACCGACTGCAAGATTACTATCCACTTGGCTGCTTTTGATCTTAGCCTGTGCTTGTATTCGTCGAGCTCTTTCAGCTTCGAGCCATATTCCTCGTTCAACTTCCCAGCCTGTGAGGACAGGTCCGCTGTTGCTTTCTCCAGTTGAGCCGTCGCTGTTTCCGACAGTTCTTCTGCTTGATTCAGCAGTTCCCGACAGGTCGCTATGGTATCCCTCTGCTCGGAGCGTACTGTTTTCAGCAACTGTTCTGTATCCGCTTTCGTCGCCAGCACCGAGAGTCTGGAGAGTATTTCCAGCTGCTCCTGCGACATCAGCTTGTTCAATTCTATCAGTGCTCTCCAGTTGGAATCGAGCACCACCACTGTTGGCTGAGTGTCCGCCGCTGCTGACAATTCCTTGTCGTACATCTGCTGCAATTCTTCTTGTTTTGAATTCATACTCCATATTCTCCTTTCTGTATTTGTCGCCGTGAAGCTTATTGTCACGGCATCTTCTGCCATTAGGACAAGTGTATGTGATATACTTGCGGTTGTCCTCCCACCTGACACTGTAGCCCTGCTGTTTCATCATATAGCAAAACTGTTTCTTGGTCTTTGCTTGCTTCATGACTTGGTTTATGACGTTCATCAGCTCCCATTTGAAGCTCTCGCCGCGCTTGGCTGACCTGTATTCGCTGTCGGAGAGGAAGTCCTTGTTAATTTTCTTCTTGGGAGCATCGAGGACATGAACTCCGTACCTCTGACAGATCTCATCGCTGATCTTCATCAGCTGCTCAATGCTCTCCTTGTTGGAATGATACTTCTTTCCGTCATCGAAACTGACAGAGTTCAGAACCAAGTGGCTGTGGATATGCTCACGGTCAATATGAGTTGCAACTACACACTCATACTTTCCGAAGGCTTTCTCAGCAAGCTCCACTGCTATCTTGTGTGCGAGCTCAGGCTCAATCTCATACCCACTCGGAAAGCTCTGCACCAGATGATAGTAGAGCCGTCCGTCGTTCTTGTGATATAGATTCTTGGTCGCGTTCATCTCAGCGAGGGCAGTCTCGGGCGAGCAGTTGACTCCGGTCACGAAACGCTTGTCCTCTGAGACTGTTTTCTCCTTTCGGCTGACGTATGCGAGGACATTCCTCATGCCGCCAGCGGTCTGAGTTTTGTTGTTTATGAAATGGATGATAGGCACTATCTCACCTCCTTGGCTATGTCGCAAACGGCTTGGGTGATAGCCTTGTGCTGCTCAATAAGCACGTCCAGTCTGACCGAGTGGAGCCGTCCTTCATGAGCCAGCATTGCTATCTGATTTAGGTTACGACCGATAGCTTTCTGCTGCTTTGCGACCTCGCCCAGCCCGTCAACTACTACTATTTTCTTATCGAGTGCCGATCCGAGAACGAAGTCGCTGAGGGACAGCTTATATCGCTGAGCCTTGTTGTGTATCCGCTCATACTCGTCATCGGTACAGCGGATAGTGATAGTTCGATTGCGTTTTCTCATAGTATCATACTCCTTTCTTTGTGCGATTTTTGAGAGGGGGTTCGGGGTTCGCCCCGACCAGCAAGCGTTCGGCGGACTGCCGAATGCGATGCTGGCATTTCATACTTCCGTCGTCTGTACTGCTCCGTCAGCGGTAGTTTTCTCCTTATGCCAATGCCGCCACACTCGCTCCACGTTGCGCCACAATCTCTTTTGTGGATCTGGGTGGGATAACTACCCGATTTCTGTATTGGCGGCAAAAACGGGCGTTTTTGTGCGTGACAGCAACTCAGCTGTGACAGTAAAACTACCGACACGGAAACCTACTGACACGCCCCGCAGATGAAGCTATATAGACGTTTGTGAGCTGTCAGGCAGTGCCTGCGTGACGGTAACATTTCTACCGTCACTACTGTCACGCTTGCCGTTGTAATGAAGAATAATAACCCGACCTTTGTGAACTCTTTCGTATTTGAAATCAATTCCGTACTTGCTGAGTTCATAACCATTCTGAACCAAGTCTCTTGTAACTCTGTTCGGATAAATGACTTCATCGGTAACTGTTTTCAGCTCAGCGACTAACTCAGTTGCAGTACCTTCAAAGTGGATTCGCTCCTTGATGAAAAGATAAACAGCAGAGAGAACAATATTGTCGCAGCTCTTTTTCGATGTAGCTTCGTTCTCAACTATCCAACGCATGGCATCGGTATCGAAATGCATTCGCAGTTCAGTGTATTCAATGTCACGTCCCTGACAATACATGATTGCTTTTCCTGAGCCGCACTTTGTTTCCTTGAGCGCAAAGTTTCCATCAGTTGCACCGCCGATACCTGTACTGCCTGTCATCATATTGAACGGATTATCGTCCTTAGCTTTTCGCATATGATGTATCAGCAGTATGCAGATGTTCAAGCGATATGCAAGCTGTTTGAGTGCGATCAGTTCTGCATAATCAGAACCATAACTCGACTCAACATTGCTGCGCACCATTTGCATAACATCGACTACAACTATTTTTAAGTCATCATGAGCTTTCTTGAATGCTTCTATCTGTTCTTCGAGACCTGCACCGATTTTATCAGAAGCAAGTGCGAAGTGAAGATTTTCAATCGGTTCAGCATTAAGCTGAAACAATCTGTCCTGCACTCGCTGATAGTTATCTTCCAAACACAAGTACAGCGCAGTTCCCTGAATAGTATCACGTCCGAGTACAGGAACTCCTGTTGCAATGCTGAGACAGATATCCATTGCCATCCACGACTTACGAACCTTTTGTGCTCCTGCGAGAACGTACAGTCCCTGCGTAAGAAGTCCGTCAATTATGAACTCTTTCGGCTTGAATACTGTTGTCAGTATTTCTTCTGCGGTTTTCGTTTGTAATATATTACTCATGTGATTCTTCCTTTCCCATAAGATTCCCAGACACAGCTGACAGCTTTTTCGTTACGGGCAACTGCTCGTGTGAACTATTTGTGTGGGCTGTGTCGGGCGGATTTCTAATCTCCACAGGTAAAAATGTGGGAGCAGTATCCTTTATGCAAATTAACCTGTTTTTGCATATGTTTTTGACCGCTCTGAAACGATTTTCGAAACACAAATTGATTTTTATGAGAACTGACCTTTTCTCACTAAATAATAAAAACAGTTGTACTGCCCATAGAATAGAGCTTTGCAGACGTTTTAACTCAAAGCTGTTATGATGACAGTTTTGAGTGCTTTTCAGTCAGAAATGTGCATTTCGGAATTTAAAAGTGGGAGCAGTATTCTTATTGCATTTTGATATGTTTTTGAATATATTCTAAGGCTGCAGATCACGAACGGATCAGTACAAAAGCACGCGACACATCACGGACCTGCTGCAAACTCACAGTAGTATCCGCCGCACTCTTGCCTGACCGGATCAGGAGCCGCCCGACTGCACATCGGACTCATAGGCAGCTTTAATGCTCGGCTGCCCCGGCACACTCCCATTGCCTGCGACGGTTTTATCACGCTCGGACTGTGGCTGAGTGTAAGTATCCGTTCCCGACTTTCATCGCTGCTTCACATCTGCGCTATGTGAAACCAAAGATGTTATCGCTCGGCTCTCGCGTCATCGCGCATCTCTGGGCTGGTACGGCTCACCGCCCCACCATCGGAAACAACGTAACTCCTGATCCCATATTCAATTTTCAAGCTGCTGTCCAAGTTCAAAGACTCTTCCTCAGTTTCAATCATAACAGACTTTTTTCACATAATAAATGCGAAATGAAACTCAATTGTTTATTTATACTTCCATTTCAATATGCTGTGTGCTATAATAGTGGTAACCTATTTTTTGGAGGCAAAACTTATGTATCTGAGTCGCGGACTGTACGTTTTCCCAAATAAACATACTATCAGGCGCTTTATGTATGATGGAGAGGAAGCAACCGAGCTGCCTGAGATTACATTTGAGCAGCAGCTGATAGACTTTCTTGAGATCAATCTGACGCCGTTCAACAGACTTCTTGACAAACTGAAAGCATATACCAAGGAGAACACGACTCCTGATGAACTTTTGGGCGTGTACCGAGCCATTGGATATACCGCTGAGATCTTTTGTCAGGAAGAACCTGTGTACAGCTTTCTGATGTGTACAAAGCTGTATGTTGACAGTTATGATATATCAAGTTATGAAGAGCTTTTTGAGTATAAGGATCACGCTGTTGAAATGCTGCGAGATATGGTACACACTCAAAACATTTTCTTTACTATCGCCGACGCATATTGCAGAATTGAAGGCAGTCATGAGGAGAAGACCACCAAAGCATTTTTAGGCAGGGAAACTATTTTCAAGTGCCAATTTGAGCAAGTCATCGCTCATACTGATGTCGGCACGGAAATGTTTCAGATGACACGTCCTAAGCTGCCGTACAGCAGAGGCTACCATTTCGTCAATCTGCCTGACTATATATGGTATATTTTTCTGAGCTCAATGGAATTCGACACTGGTTTCAGTCAATGCGACTACTGCGGTCATTTTTTCAAGCCCAAGACAAAGAAAAAGACCCGATACTGTGATCGGGTCAGAACTGATGACGGGCGCACCTGTAAACAGATAGGTCCGCAGCAGATATATAAATTTAGGCTTCAACACAGCGAACTGCTGGCTGGCTATGACAGAGCTATCAATCGCAATTACCGGCGGGTGGAGCGGTATGAACTAAAGCTCGGAGACGAAAAGCATGGTAAGGACTTGTCCTATAACGATTATGCTGACTGGCTCAGGGAGCTGCATACTGCGAAGGTAGCGTTCATGTCGGGGGAAATGTCGGAGGAAGAGTTTAGAGAGGCTATTCATAGGCTTGACTGAATTGGCAAATTATACGCGGCATAAATGAATACATCAAACAGTGAGAACAAATGTTGCTTTTTCAAATTAGCCATGGTATAATTATCTTATATATGCCAGACGAAAACAATAATCCTACTTAATTTATAAGATTCAAGAAAGAGGTGTAATATGTCAAAGTTTTATATCAGAGATGTTGAACAAACGCAAGATCAGATTGCTTGTCTCACGAAAGCTGAGTTATTTGAGATGAATATTCACTGTATGAGAACAAGCCTATTTAAATACTTTCCAAATACAATTAAGGACATAAAGGGTGTTAATCGTAACTTTTCTAAAGAAGCTCTCACCAATAATACTGTTCATCTTTCAGCACCAAATGAATTCGACGATCCTTATGATTGTAATGTATATGTAGATGGCAACGAGTTTGCGTTACAGAGGGTACGATACTATGCATCATTATGCGGTGTAAACATAAAACAAGAGTGGGATTATGCTGAGGTTTCACGAAATCTTGCAATGCACATTTTTATGCATATTTCTTCAGGAGGAAAAGTTTCGGTCTTATTTGAGTTGGATAAAAACAATCAGCTTGTTCATGCTCATCAAGAATACTTTTTGCTATCATTAGAAAAAGAACTGCTGAAGGCTTATGCAGATGGCGGGAGCTATTACAAAGCGATTAACCATGTAATCGACACTGAATACAATAATGTGCAGAAGACTGCAAACCGCTTCAGAGTTTCTTGCTTTGCTCAATCGCCTTACTCAATGCTTATGTGGTCACATTACGCGAATAATCATCAAGGATTTTGTATCGAATATGAAACGCCTGACTACTCTAAAGAGAACGAAAATATATATTTAAATCTTTTCCCTGTTATTTATACAAACACAAGAACGTCACTCACTAAGTTGAGTTTTAATTGGAATGCAACAGGATTACTCTCTCATTCCGATATTTGGGACTTCTATAAATATTGTTTGCTCAGCAAAAGCCTTGATTGGAAGTATCAGCAGGAATGGCGCTTGATTTCTTGTGACACACTTCTCACAGACCAAAACTATAACTGTAAATTCTTCAAAATCAAGAAAGTCTACCTAGGCAATAAAATGTCCGCGAAGGACAGATTGGAAATTATTGATATTTGCAAAAAGCAAGGTATACCTTATACTGGTGTGACTATCACTCCCAATCAATTCAACATGAGAGACTGTAGAATACTCTGTGAAGATTGTGATAGAGTGAAGCAATACATACAATCTAATTCTTCTACAGTTTAACTTTGAATTCATGGGGTTCAAATTAAACTGCAGGTTTTTAAAGATATAGTATAATCAAGTCAAAACTTCTTGCTTTTTTTGCTTTTTTGTATTATACTGTATAATGGTATATAGTAATGAATTGGAGTTGTATTACATGAACATTATTAGTTTGTTTTCCGGCTGCGGTGGACTTGATTTAGGTTTTGAACGTGCAGGCTTTGATATTCCGGTGGCAAATGAATATGATAAAACGATTTGGGAGACTTTCAAGGTCAATCACCCTAAGACACACCTGATCGAAGGTGACATTAGGAAGGTAAATGAAACTGATTTTCCTTCTGATGTTGACGGCATCATAGGTGGACCTCCTTGTCAGTCATGGTCTGAAGCAGGTTCTCTGCGTGGCATAGATGATGAACGTGGACAGCTTTTCTTTGATTATATAAGAATACTCCGCAGAGTACAGCCTAAGTTCTTTCTGGCGGAGAATGTCAGCGGCATGCTTGCCAACAGACATAATGAAGCTGTACAGAACATTATCAAGCTCTTTGAGGAAAGCGGATATAACGTTACTCTTACACTTGTAAACGCTAAGGACTACGGCGTTGCTGAGGAACGTAAAAGAGTATTCTACATCGGTTTCCGCAAGGATTTGGGCATAGACTTCAAGTTCCCCATCGGTTCAACAGTCGATGATAAGAAAAAGCTCACGCTTAGAGATATTATATGGGATTTGCAGGAGACGGCTATTCCTTCGGCAGAAAAGAATCATCGTAATCCTGCTGCCATAAACAACAACGAATATTTTACGGGAGAATATTCACCTATCTTTATGAGCCGTAACCGAGTTAAATCATGGGACGAGCAAGCATTTACGGTGCAGGCATCAGGCAGACAGTGCCAGCTTCACCCACAAGCTCCCAAGATGATTAAGGCAGGCAAGAATGATTGTCGATTTGTCGAAGGCAAGGAGCATCTCTATCGTCGTATGACGGTCAGAGAAGTGGCAAGAGTTCAAGGTTTCCCTGACGATTTCAAGTTTATCTATGAAAGTGTGAATGACGGCTACAAGATGATCGGTAATGCAGTACCCGTTAATCTTGCGTATGAAGTGGCTGTGGCAATAAAAAAAGCATTGGAGGGTAAAAAGATGAGTTCTAAAAGTAACGATCATGGCAGAGCTTTTGAGTATGCCTGTATTATAGAGCTGAAAGACAGAATTGAGGACAAGCGTCCTGTTACTGTTGATGAAGAATCTGTCATGGCAGCTCGCAGAGCTTGGGAGACACAAAGCAAAACGGAACAACAGACATATCTTCGTGCTGCCAATGCGTTTATTGATACTTTATTTTCAGCCGAACCGCTTATCCTTGAATGTGATGGAGATGATGATATAGTTGTCCTCTCTATCAATAAGGATTCTGATGCCGAGGGTGGAGATGTTCGTGACATCGTAATTACAAGAAAGACTATCCGCTGGGATATTGGTCTTTCCATGAAGCACAATCACTTTGCAGCGAAGCATTCCCGTCTTAGCCCTAAAATCGACTTTGGAGCAAAGTGGTATGGTCTGCCCTGTGATGACAGCTATTGGAATGCCATTAAACCGATATTTGCAAGGTTGCAGTCTCTCAAAGAAGAAAATGTAGCTTGGCATGATATGACAGACAAAGAGGATAGCGTATATCTACCGATAGTTGATGCCTTCATTAAGGAAATGAACAGAGCATATAAGGCTGACAGCACCATTCCGGCTAGGCTGATCTCCTATCTACTCGGTATCCGCGACTTCTATAAGGTCGTGGCTATCGACAAAAAGCAGCTCACTGAGTTCCAGTCCTTCAATCTCCGTGGCGAGCTGAACAAGGACGGCAAAAAGGCGAAGGCTACGCTGATTATCCCGAAGGCTGACCTGCCGACAGAGATCATCTCTCTGCGTTTCAAGCCCGAATCAAAGAGTACAGCAGAATTGTACCTGAACAATGGCTGGTCGCTGTCTTTCAGGATACACAACGCTTCAACTATCGTTGAGCCTTCGCTGAAATTTGATATTCAGTTCTTAGGTGTGCCGGCTAATATTATTACGGTTAATTGTATGTGGAGGTAAAAAACTATGATTATTGAAAAATACGATAACGAAACATTTCCTGAAAACGAAAAGGTACAAAGTCCTGAAAGTAATGCGACTTTAATTAACGAAAAATACATGAAAGGTGAAACCCGACTTGTCACTGAACAGGCGAGATACCCTCTTCCGACTTTAAAAGAATTGTTTAGCAAAGAATCTACTTATGAATTACAACCCGACTTTCAAAGGAGAAAAGGCAGATGGTCTATCGAAAAAAAATCCAAACTCATTGAATCATTTATAATAAATGTTCCTGTTCCGCCAGTTTTTTTATACGAAGTTAGCTTTGCTAATTATGAAGTGATGGATGGTTTACAAAGAATTTCCACTATAATTGACTATTATAACGATGAATTTGAGCTTACCGGTCTTGATCAATGGGCAGAATTAAACGGCATGAAATACAGTGAATTGCCAGAAAAAATCAAAGAAGGTATAGACAGAAGATACTTATCATCAATCATACTTCTAAACGAATCTGCATCTAATCCCCAAAAGGCCATGCAAATGAAACAGCTTGTATTTGAAAGGCTCAATACAGGTGGAGAAACGCTTTCAGGTCAAGAAATCAGAAACGCCATATATAATGGCAAAATGAATGAACGTTGTATTAAACTATCTGACAATCCAATATTTAAAAAGCTATGGGGATTAAAAGATAATAATGCTACAAACGTTGATAAAGATCCTCTCTATAGGAATATGGGCGATGTTGAATTAGTTTTACGCTTCTTTGCAATGCGTTTCTTTGATAAGTTCACTGGCAAACTTGACATATTTTTAGATACATATCTGAAAAACGCAAATTTATTTCCTGACGAAACACTCGATATGTTGGAAAAACTGTTTTTAAGAAATATATCAGTTGCTTATGAACTGCTTGATGATAAAGCATTTAAAATTTACAAATACCGCTATACTTCCTTAGATTGGAGTTCAGAAGCACAGCGAACAATTTATGATCCTATGATGCTCGCACTAACGCAATTACAACTAACTGATGATGAAATAAAGAACGCTAATAAAGATAAGCTGAAGCAGGAACTCCAAGATTTTTACAGTAATCATGAAGCTGATTTTGATGGAAAAAAGCAATCACGTTCTGACATACAACACAGAACCGTATTACTTTACAATTTCTTTTCCAATTATTTCAATAGAGAGGTTGAAAATGCTTAATTCATTTAAAATATCTCTTAAACAGTTAGATGCACAACTCAATGAAATAGTAAATTTCATTGATAGTATTAATTCATCTGTTATTTCACGTTCAACAGTATCTTATAATGCAGTTATTATTAGCCTATATGGTTGTTATGAAAATTATGTAAATTCACTTATTGGGGAATTGATTCGTCAAATATCTGACAGTTCAAGTGATTACAATGAAATTCCTACGGACATGATAATAAGAAATTTAAACTTGTCTTCAGACTTCTTAAATGCTCCACAGCGTTATAAAAACTTCGATTTGCAAAATGAAGATGTAATCAACAATATTTACTCTGGTAGAATAACTAATAAATTGTTGTTAAAACATGGCGGAAACCTCTCTATAACCGTTTTGTCGGATTATATGAAAAATTTGGGCATAAAAAATGTTGCCCAATCAATAAAGAATAGTGATGATTACCATAAATACTATTCAGAAAAGAATATGATTTCAGTTGAAAACGCAAAAACATATCTCAATGAACTAGATAACAATACTGTCTTTACTTCATTAGATGATATTATTTCACAAAGAAATGCCATTGCTCATTCATGGAAATCCGATGAAAAGGTTGATTATTTGATAATAAAAGATGAGTGGATTAAGTTTATTAAGATTTTTTGCAAGTGTCTGTATAATATAGTTATTCAGTTTTATTCAGAATGGCTTGTTAAACACAATAAGCTATTTTGTCCATTAAAATTTCAAATATATGGTTCTTCTATTGTTGGTTTTTTTGATGTTATACCTCATTGGAATGGAAATAAGGAAACTATACTCATAAAATCAAATGACAAAATCCACGTTGGCAAAATAATGAATGTTAAAATATTCGAAAGCCATAAAGCATCAATGGAAATTGAAGGTTGTAGTCTACAAAAAGAAAAAACTGATAACTATTCATTTTATTTTGATAAAGCATTTCTTGAAGGATGTACAGACAATGTCGAACAATTAGAAGAACGACCAGCAACTTTAAATAATTGAACGGACACACTGGAAATTAAATTCCCCCGAAATCAAACCTTATCAGTGAACAAATCACTTAATTGAAAATGACACTCGAAACGTAAGCCTCAAAGAAACGATTAACACCTCTATCTATAAGAAAAAGCAGGGATAAACGCTTCTTTTTCAGAAGTATCCCTGCTATATATTCATTGAACATTGGTTTACTTTTCAGAGGACAATGCGCCACTTTTGGCACTTGTTTGGCACTTATTTGTACTAAAAAACGTCTGAAATCGCTTGAAGTTATTGTAATTGAAGCTTCAAAAATCCGCGATTTACAGCCATTTTCGCATTTTACTAAAAACTACTAAAAGGCTCGGAATTAATTCAATTCCCGTACGGGTCACCAAAGCTTAAAGCTCGGAGATAGCACGTTGTGCTGTTTCCGAGCTTTTGTTATCTGAAGTTTCATACCTTCCATGTTCTGCCCTACTTTTCCCCGCACACCTCACTCTTGAGTTTTTTCGCCACCTTGAAATACTCATGCATTTTCACGTCCGCAGGGTCTATCTGCAATGCAAAGGATATCCTGCCAAGCAGCGAATTTATGTACTTCTCAGGCGTAATGTCAGCACCTTTGAAAAACAGGCTTTGGGAAACTCCGTATTTCTCACAGTAATATATTTCCTGACGTATCTCCCGACGCTGTTTCGACGAGATCTGCGCCTTTTCGTTGACTACTATCCCCGTTACCTGCTGACGTTGCGATGAACCGATAAGCGTCGTTTTTTTCATGTTTAGCTTAAACCCCATTTTTCGCAACGCCCTGCTCACAAGTTGCGTTATCTCTTTGGCGTTAAGCTCAGCTTTTCCACCTGAAAATGTCATATCATCACAGTATCTTGTGTAATTTATGCCATGCTCTCCACACCACTTGCCTATTCTCTCATCAAATCTTTTCATCACCAAATTCGATATCTGCGGAGATGTTGGCGCACCCTGTGGCAGTATGCTGTTATGAGTGCATATATTTGTCAGCAACGTTGTAGCAGGCTTAGAAAATCCAAGCTCGCACATGACCCCATAGACCTTACCAAAATCAATGCTGTCAAAAAAGCCTGAAATATCGAGCTTAAGCACTCTCTGTTGACCAATATGCGGCTCTGCATTTTTCAAAAGCGAAGAGTTTTTGCAATATGCAGTGGCATACTCAGATACGGACAGCGTGTAAAGATACCTTTCAAGTATCCTTCTTTGAACGAGCTTGAGATACTCGTTCGGCACTTTTAACACCCTGTTTTTATGCCCTCTGCCACGATGTATTATCACCTTGCGGTAATTTGAATAACACTTTTTCTGATTTCGTTTATGATAGCGTATTCGGTTGTTGCTAAGCATATAAAGCTTTTTCAAAGGAACATCAAGCTCCTCTGAGATCCTTATGATATCATTATCAATATCATTCATTTTGTCACCTCAACAAAATAATAACAAGCGTCAGCACAAGATTCAAATGCTTTGGAGCCGAATTTTATTTAATGGAATTAAATCCGATTCGGTGAAAAAGCTTTTGATAAAGCTGCTATTCCCTGAAACTTCCACAGCGACTCGCTGTAGTTATGCGTTTTGCAATATCGCTGCTGACGCTTGTCATATTTTATTAAACCATGTTATGTACTCATGATAAAAGCACCTTGTTTATTTTATGAGATAATTATATCACGCGAAATGCACAACAATTGGTACATCTCGCAGAGCACAACGAAAAAAATGGCTGTATATAAACACTCTGATATCATTTTACCAATTTATGCACGACACGTCAATGGGTTATCCTGACATTTTGCGCCAAACGCCAATATTTTGTATGAATACACAAAAAACCACACGAAGATAGGTAAAAAAGCCGAGCCTTGCTTTTATCACCTCTCAATATCACCACCTCTCGAGCTTTTTCCTTTTTATCACTATCCCCACCGGACTATCCGTTTTTTCGTCAAAATATTCCTCGCAGACCCACCAATGATACTCTTGCCTTGGCAGGGTCGCCCACGTCATATAGCAAAAGCTCCACTGGCGAAGCAATTCCTTCTTCTTGCCGTTTTTCAGACTTTCAGGTAGATAGTCCTCCATAAGCTTCACTATCGTATCATAGCTTATAAATCTCATCTTGTTCTTTCTTTTTATTATGGACAGCCTGTGGGCAAGATAAAAATGCAAAACAACTTTCCATATGCTGCATTTGTATTCTGGGTCAAGTATTGACTCTTTTTTCATTCTCCTGATGATCTTAATACGTTCATCGGGATCATTCAAAAGGTCGCACAGCGCTGAGATATTAGAACAATCGAAACCGTCCTGCCCACTGTCCAGCTTGAAATATCTCCGTCCGTCTAGTTTGTATAAAGGCACTCGTGCTATCTGCCCTTCCTGCGCCTCCACTGCATATGACCACAGCCTCGGGCAGGATCTTATCTCATAGACTTCTCTGCCACTGGTATCCTGACCTCTCTGTACATTAAGAAATCTCTCCCCTATGTTGTCACCGACTTCCTGCGGAGCATTTTCAGTGCCTGCTATAAAGATCCTAAGCCTTTGGAGTTTCTCAACGCTTTCTCTTAGCTTGTCTTTAAGTGCATTTCGTGAAAATCTAATGTCCTCGTTTCCGCTGAGAAGTTCCCATATGGTGTTGAGATAAAAATCCTTTCTGTTATTGTTCCATATAGTGCAAACAGCGTCAAAAACACACATATCAAAGTATGTCAGCGGTGCTTTTTCATAAGCCGTGCCGTCTTGATACCATAAGGTACAACAGATATCATTTCTGCGCTGACCTTTCACAAAAGCTACTCTGTAGTTATAGTCCTCTTGATCGTTTCTTTTGCCTGACAGCCCGTCATAAAGCCCTTGTATCTCTTTCTCTCCCAAAAGCCTGTTTATTTTCTTGTCTATATATGATACCGCACGCTCGTCCTCTTTTATCTCTGAAAGGTCATCATTTTCCCTTTTATATTTTCTTATGAGCCTGTCCGTTTCCCATTTGTCAAAACCAAGCCTGATATCATACTTATCCCCTGGTGTGTAACCTAATATCTGCAAAAAATCCTTGTCGGCGCTGTCCTTATCTCCGCTTATTATGCCGTCAAAAATATCCTTATCTATCTTATAAGCCGCAGTGATAACAAGGTCAAATCTCTGTCTGCCCTTAGTAGCACCTCCCCTGTTCACGTCGGTGTAAAAATACACATATCTCAAAGAATATTCTTCCCTCTGGCTTTTCAGATCCTCCATAAGTATCTTCTGCGCATGATATCTTATTTCAAATTCCTTTTTCCCCGACAATGTTGCAGGTCTTACATATATAAACGCACTGTCATTAAAAACGTGCCTTTCAAGCAAGAACTCCCCTTCAAGCTCTTTTTTCCATTCCATTGACCTGTCGTAAAAGCGACAGCCCTCTATATTGCCGACCTCAGCTTCAAGAAAGACCCTTTCTGCTATGACATTTCCCTTATTGCAAACTGTCCCGTTTTCATCGGGCTTATAAAACCAATTGAAATTGCGTATCTCGTTGGCAAGAAGAGTATTGTTTATATAAAGCTCGTTTATCTGACCGATAACACGCCTAAGATCCTCATTTACTTCATAGACAGAGGTTATCTTTGAGGTCTGTTTTTTCGGCTTGACCTGTTGGAGCAGTAATTTTTTCTTTGGAACTTCTGCCCTCATGATACTGTTTCGTATATATTCGTTTATGATATTTTCCAGCTCTGTGCCATTGAAGTATTCGTCAATAACAGTTTGATCGCATGGTATGAGTGCCATTTTATCATAGCATTTTTGCATTTTGTTGCCAAGACACTCTACCGCCTGTTCTTTTGTTACAGGCTGATGCTCCAGATTTTCCATAACATACCGCTTCATCATGTCAAAGGAATATCTTCTTGACAGTTTAAAAGCGCCCTTTGTGCGGTCATCAAGTCTTGATATAACAGACGATTCCAAGAACACGTTATTTACAGTATACACATACCTTCTCTTCGTTTCAATTCTCACCAAACGTCTTTTCTTGATTTCATTTTGGTCTTGAGCTGTATCGTTTTCCTTTTTCTCCTCCTGGTTCTCTGTTTCTTCTTTTTCATTGCCTTTTTCTATTTTCGAGTTATCTTCATTATTATACAGCATTATTACGTTGTTATTTCTATCATCAGCAGACCGCCCTGCTCTGCCGATCTCCTGATAATATGTTTCAATGCTTTCAGGGACAGCATAATGTATAACAAGGTCAACGTCGCTGTTATCTATACCCATTCCAAACGCCATTGTTGCAACGATAATGTTATAACCCAGCTCCTTGTTTGCATATTTATATTCCGCACCGAGCCTTTCACTGTGATACATTTTGCCGTGATAGCTTATACTGCCCTTTGACAGCTTCCCGCCCTTTTTCGCAAGATTTTTTGAAATACGCTTACTTATATATTCGACCTGTTTTACAGTATTGCAGTATACGATGCACTTTTTGAAACTTATATTATTAAGAAGAACCAAAAGATAATAAAGCTTTGGCAGGTCTTTATCATTATCCAAATTGCTCTTATCGCAGTTTAGGATAAAAACATTCAGGTCGTCACGCTTCACCGACAGCGAGCTTTCTCCCATCTCAACAGACCTATCAGTACAAATACCGAACTCCTTTGTTTTTTTCATATCAAGCAAAACTTTGAGCTGCTCTGCATTTGCAGGAGTCAGCGATGCAGAAAAAATGCCCATAGGTATCTCCTGATATTTTTTCAAGCGAGCTATGGTACTGCATATCTGAAAATAGCTTTCTCTGAAATTGAAGCCCCACTCTGATAAGCAGTGTGCCTCGTCAAATATTATCATGCTTATTTTCAGCTTGCCAGAAGCGACGGCTTCAATAAGCTCCTGCCTGTATACTGGCTTGTTGAGCATTTCAGGGGAAAGATACAAAAGCTTACATTCTGTGTTATCATCGTTGTTATTTTTGACCAGCTTGCTTACAGACAGGTCAAATTCTGCCTTAGGCATTTTATCAGACAGAAAGCCTGCACACTCAGGGTGAGCCTCCGCATACTTTTTATTGAACTCCGTCACAGCTTCAGTGCAGTATTTTTTATTGAAGTTATCCACCTGATCATTGCAAAGTGCCTGCAATGGAGAGATCACGATAGTCACGCCCTGAGATATGATAGCAGGAGCTTGAAAGCAAAGTGACTTACCTCCGCCGGTTCTCAGCCTTACAACAGTATCATGCCCCTTGAGCAGTGACTCTATTATGCTTTTCTGCTCGTTCCTATAATCCTTGAAATATGTAGTAAGACTTTTCTCCAAGTCAGCAATGTATCTTGTTCTGACATCAAGCTCTGCCTTTTTGAAACGCATTTTTCATCCCCCTATATCAACGTATTTACGGCTTTTCCTATATTATACTGCACATTTTCAAAAAAATCAATATCAGCACATCAAATATTTTCACAATATCACTAAAACGGCTATTTTGCGTGATTTACGACAAAATAAACTATCCCTAATTTATTTATATGTCACTTTGTCAAACTTATTCTTTACAGCCAACTCAGGCGTTCCTATCTCGCCTCTGCGGGCGCTTAAGTTCCCGAGTTTAACGCACGGAGTCGGTAAAAACAGCTTGGTGTAAACTATTGGCGTCTCTTGAATTCCGCTTCCTATCCATCTGTCTGAAAAAGAAAAAGAAAGTTGAAGCTTCCAATACTCAGCACCCGAAGAAAAGTGTTGAAAAAATTCTTCCTTTTTTTGATATACAGACGTTCTTATAACCGCCGAATTGCACTTATTATAGGAACGCTACATGGAGCAGCAGGCTACTCCTGTATATTTATTGATAGGTACTCCAACCTATCATCCTCTCCAATTTTTTTGATACATTTCCTTTTTTTAAAGTCATATCTGTGTACGCAGGTATGACTTCTTTTTTCTGTCACATATTTCTGTCACATATCCGTTCCTATTTCACACTGTGTGACCCTATTATAGGAACGCTTTATGGAGCAGCTCCGCTGCTCCTATGGGTATATTGGTAAGAATGGTGATTACCACATATAGTTTTTTCTCCTATCTTTTTTGATAAAGTCATATCTGTACACACAGATATGACTTTACTTTTTATTCTCTTCAAACGTTCCTTTCACACACACTGTGGGGACTGGTTATAGGAACGAGGTGGGGAGCAGCATGGCTGCTCCGGTGGATATAATGGTAGACAGCTAATAAGTCTGCTACTAAATATTTTTCATCTCCTGTACTTATGTACTACGTCAATGTCAAGAAAAGGGACGTTCTCTCTTCAAACGTCCCTGAGTATTGACGCTAATGCTATACAGGCAGGGTCGAGTGGCAAAGCCACTCCTACTTGTATAATGAAAGGAAATAACACTTTACAAATCCATCACATACCAAAGAAGGGAACGATAACAATGAAATCAGATCTAAACAGAATAATCGAAAGTTCAAGAGGTATCGAACGCATAAATCTTGACGATCACCTGCTAAGTGAAAGAAAGATATTCCTTGAGGGAGATATCAGCTCTGAAAACTGCACTGACATCATCAAGGCTCTTATGCTAATGGACGGTCAGGCAGATAAGGAAATAACGCTGTATATAAACTCTCCCGGGGGCGATTGCGAAAGCGGTCTTGCACTGTATGACGCTATAAGAATGACACGCTCAAAGGTCAGAGCCGTATGCGTGGGACTTTGCGCTTCAATGGGAGCTGTCATATACCTTGCGGCAGACCGGCGTGAGATACTTCCGCACTCCCGCATAATGATACATGACCCAAGTTTCGGCAAAGCAGATTTCAGTGGTCAGAAATCAAAAGAGATAGAAGAACATCTTGCGGGGCTGAACAAAATGCGAAAGACCCTTGCAACCATAATAGCAGACCGCACAGGAAAAACTCTTGAGGAAATTTACAAGGTCACACAGTATGACTCTTTTTACACCGCAGAAGAGGCCGTGGAATTCGGTCTTGCACACAAGATAATTAACAAATTAAATTAAAGGAGTAACAAATAATGAGTAAACAAAGAATCACAGGCGGCAGTCCTACTTACACTGCACCAAGAGAAAGATACGGTAAAAAAACTCTCGCCAAGGGCGTTGAACTCTTGGAGGACACAAAGGTCACAGGGCTTAATAACAACGTCCTTGTTATAGGCAATTCAGGCTGCGGCAAAACAGGCTCTTACATCTGCTCTGTGCTAAAAAACATCAAATCATCAGTCATATTGCAGGACGTCAAGGGTCTGCTCTATGATATGTTCGCAGGCGAACTGAGGGCTAAAGGCTATAACATTATAAAACTCGATTTTACAGAGCCTGAGAAAAGCCAGGGCTATAATCCATTGGCGGCGGTAAAAAGAAAAAAAGACGGCAGTATATACGAGCCTGACGTTAAAGCTATCGCCGACGCAATATCTCCTGTGAGCAGTGGCTGTAAAGAGCCATATTGGGATATGAGTGCCGCCTCAATGATAGAGTTCGCGATAGCATACGCTCTTGAGGCCTTGCCAAAAGAGTATCACAACATGACATCAGTGTTGGAGCTTTTCCACACATATATCCAAAACAACGGCGACGCTTATTTCGTCAAATGGATAAAAGACAATCCCAACACATTGTCTACAAGGCTGTTTTCAGAAACACAGGCGACCAGACCCTCCGACAGAACATTCGCTTCCACCGCAGGAATAGCCGCTTCACATCTCAACTGCTTCAATATGAAAGAGCTGAGATACATCTTTGACAACAAGGTATCCGTTGATCTTGCAGACATAGGCAGAAGAAAAACGGCTGTGTTCATAAAAACGAGTGACACAGAGCATAATCTCGACAATCTTGTGAGCTTGTTCTATACCCAGACCTTGCAGGCACTGTGCAGAGAAGCTGATAACAGCCCTAAAGGCAGGCTTCCAGTGCCTGTGCATATGATACTTGACGACTTTGGTGCTACAAGCGCATATATCAGTAACTTCGACAAGAACATCTCCACCATAAGGTCAAGAGATATTTACGCATCACTGATAATACAGAGCCTGTCACAGCTTGCCACCATGTATGACGCAAACGCCGCCAAGACTATCATAAACAACTGCGACACACTGCTTTTCATGGGCTGCAACGACCCTGACACTGCAAGAATGATAGCGGACAGAGCGTCAAAGACCATGGACAACATACTCTGTATGCCAAGAGACAAGGTCTATGTGATATTCTCAGGCAGACAGGCTATGCTTGCAGACAAGATAGCACCATACAGTATGCTTCAAAAAGATCATCAGATAAGTATTTAAAAAACGAAAAGGAGCAAAAACAATGATACTAAATATAGATCAATTCTCTGACCTGCACTTTATAAAGCAAGCCGTCAGAGATCTAATGAAACTGCCGCTTGTGAAGCTGGCATCTTACAGCACCCAAACAGGTGAAAAGAAAGGCATTGACATCATCGCAGAGCAGATAGAGAAATATTTCCATATCAATATCCGTGACTGCAAGGATATGACCCTTGGCGAGCTTGTGGCTCTTATGGACGAGCTTGACACATATGCGCAGATAATAAGCGCTGATACTGACAGTGAGGACGAGATAAGATGCTATTCGGCATATGTAAGAAAAATGCTCGTCTTAAATCGTCAGCTTCCGGAAGTGCAGATATACAACGCCATAAACGTCAAAGAATACTTAGGCTATCTGAACACACTCTGCATAGGCTCAAACACCAGATACCCTGCCAATGACAGATTTCTGTTGTCCAAACTTCAGATACAGCTTGAAAAAGTGCTGAAACAAGACCCTAACATGAGCTTAGGCAGTGCATTTGATATCCTTGACAGGAAAGCCTGCGCATTCTGGATACCATGGTGCAATTTTATTGATAACTACACCGAACAGATACGCTACGCATATGACATGAGGTGGTGGCTCATAGCCTCAGCTTCTGACATCATCTTGTCATACCCCTATAATGCGGCGGATATAATAGAGCGCTACAAGGGCGACCTGCCGCTTACCACAGCCCCCATTCCCGACGAACAGACCGCCATATCATCGCAGGACATAGAAAAAGGACATTAACATATAACCAACGATCATTAATTTTCTTTACCTTGATTTTTTCAATCACCTGATTCTATGCTCTGCTAAATGATCTGCTCTCTGTTCTGAGGGTGCAAATAGAACAAGTGACATGGCTCACTGCTGTTGGGCATAGCCATGTCAGCATTGTTCTTTACAAACGTTCATCGCCTTACACTGGTGTGAACGCTCCCAGCGGCGTTGCCGCTGCAATTTACACAATGGTAGGCAATAGCCTGCTAAATAAAATTTTACAACAAAAAGGAGGTTAATGCCATGAAAAAGGACATTAACACTATGAGAAAGGACACCAACACTATGAAAAAAATATTTGACATCAAGGACATCATTCAGGAATACGAGAACATGACTCTCGAAAACGCCATTACTGTGATAATGGACACACCTCTGTCAAAGCTTCTTAACTTAACGGAGAATGACAAGGACATAGTTTTCAGCGAGCTTGAATGTAACTATGCCACCGCTCGTGACAAGTTCACGTTCAGAGACTTCATAGACGTATATCCAAGCTTCCTCAAAGACACCGGTATGACAATGAGGGGCGAAATAAGGTCTGCCGCAGACCAATACACTGAGCTTGCCGACACCATTGAGTATATGTGCAACATGGCTGAGCAAGCTGAGAGGATAGGCAAAATAAGGCTTGTCATGGAGGGCAAAGCACCGCTCCCGATAAACATCAAAGGCTTCACAGACAATGCCAAGATGATATGCGCACTGAACGTCCTCTGCTCAATGGAGCTGAACGACTATTTTGCACAGGTAGGCAGACTCTATAACATCACCCCTGACGTATATCCATTTTGCAGTAAGCTTGTGAACAACGTTGGCTGTACAGTGGGCAAAATGCTTATAGCGGCAAGAGACACTATACCGAGCAACTGCGCATACACGATATTCGAGGAGCTGATATTAGCGCCGTTCAGCATTGCCCGTATGCGTGAAAATTTCAAAAGGCGTAGAAGACGTCAACAAAACACCAAGAAAGGAGTGGAATAAAAATGCCACAAACAGAAGATATAGAATACATCAAGAAATATGAGGCGTATGATTGTATCAACGCCTCCGAGGACGATGATTTTGACCCACAGGACGAGCCTTATGAGCCTAGTCCTGAGGAACTTCAAAACATGAGCCAAAATCCATTCTCGGCAAAGATATTTGACCCCAAAACAATGCTTTTCGACCTTGCCGAAACAAGGAAGACAGAAACAAAATTCAGAGAGAATATACTCTCTCTGATGATGTCTGTTCTCATAAGCTCTGACAAGCCCAACGCACTGCTCTGCGGTCCTGCAGGCTGTGGAAAAACCAAGATAGTGGAGGAGCTTGCCTACAGGCTCAAAAACAGCGAGAACATCGTACCACAGCTCAAAGGCTATAGGATATATGCCCTCCAACTCTCTGATATCGTGGCAGATTCAGGTCTTATGGGCGACCTTGAAAACAAGGTCAAAATGCTCATAAACTATATGAGCGACCAGGACGAGAAGCGAATTTTGTTTATCGACGAAATACATATGCTTTTTCAGGAAAAGGCATATCGGATCGTCGCTCAGATCTTGAAGCCTGCTCTGAGCCGTGGAAAAATAAAGCTCATAGGAGCGACAACGACCCAGGAAGCAAATCTCATCGACAGCGACCCTGCCTTTTGCAGACGTATGACAAAGATAATAGTTGACGAAGCAGACCACGAGCAGACAGTGGAAATTCTTCTCAGTATGAACGAGCATTTTGCCAAACACTATAATATTTCGTTCGCTTTGAGCAGAAGCAAGGCAGAGCACATTGTGGATATCGCAGACGAATTTTGCTACTCAGGCTCACACCGCCCTGACAATGCCATAACGCTACTTGACCGCTCCATAGCTTCCGCCGTGGTGAAGAACGCTTCTGACAAGAAGATGAAAATTACTCTCACCGACCGCCATATAAAAGAAACGGCTTTCCGCATGACATCAGGTCACAGCACGCCACACACCTTTAACGAGAGAGCCTTTCGCCGTGACCTCTCAGCCGTCTGCGGTCAGGAAGCTATCATAGACGACCTTGTCAATGTGCTTAAGCTCCATTCTCTCCACATCAGACCGACCAAAAAGCCTTTTACAATGCTTTTTATCGGACCAAGCGGAGTGGGCAAAACAGAGGTTGCAAAGATAATAGCCAAAAACTGTGCAGGCGAGAAACCTATCACACTGAATATGTCGGAATTCTATTATGACGCAGGCATAAACCGCATTATAGGCTCGCCTGCAGGCTATCTCGGCAGCGACAGCAATGTTGAACTGCCCTTTGATAAGCTCAAATCAAATCCCTATCAGGTGATACTCCTTGACGAGTTTGAAAAGTGCGACAGAGCCGTACAAAGGCTGTTCATGTCTGTCTTTGACGAGGGCATTCTCACCACAAGTCAAGGAAACGTTATAGACTTCTCAAAATCCATAATAATAGCCACCACCAACGCAGGCTGTACCGCAAAGAACAGAAGCATTGGATTCAACTCAGACAGCACATCAGAAACACAACTCATAAGCGATCTTTCCGACTATTTTGACGTCGAGCTTATCAACCGCTTCTCACAGAAATACACTTTCAGCGAGATATCAAGGTCGGTGTACAGAAAGATAGTCGAAAAACGGCTTGCGAGCGAAATAAAAGTCATCAAAAGGCTTCACCCTGAGCTGAATATGGACTCCCTGTTCAGTGCAGACGAGCTTGCAAAGGCAGTAGATAAGATAACAGCCGACACCTACAACATCAAATCAGGTGCACGACCTGCCATCACAGCAGTAAGCAAGTTCATTGACAGCAAGCTCCTTTCACACTTCTCACGCATGGCAAAAACATACAGACCAAACCAAAACTAACGCTTCGCCATACAAAAAAATCAATGACCGCACCTTTCATGGGCGCGGTCAATTTTTTTATTCTGACAATTTTACTCTTATTAAACAGATATAAAGAAAAGAAAGATAAATAAGCTCGAATTATGTTATTAGGATATGTCACACCCACTGCATATCACGCTAAACAGCCGATATCAAAATGTGATTTTTGCATTTGATGTGCGGGAATTGGACTTTTTCTATATGATCTTACCGTCAGACACTTCGATAACACGACTGCATTGTTCTGCGACTTTTGGATCGTGAGTAACGATAACGACTGTTTTTCCCTCTTTGTTAAGGCGTTTGAAAAGCTCCATTATCTCGGCCGAGGTCTTTGTGTCCAGCGCTCCTGTAGGCTCGTCCGCAAGTATCATGGCAGGCTCGTTGACAATTGCTCTGGCTATAGCAACACGCTGCTTCTGTCCTCCCGAAAGCTTGTTGCAAGGCTTCTTAGAAAGATCCCCCATACCAACAGCTTTTAATGCTTCAAGAGCTTTTCCTTTTTTATTCTTTATCTTTTTCTTTGCAAAATCCAATGGAATCAATACGTTTTCAAGGGCAGAAAAATCCTCAACAAGTGCAAAGTCCTGCATTACAATGCCTATCTTTTCATTCCTTATCTGTGCATACTGCCCCTCCGATAAATTTTTTACCAAAGTGCCGTCAATTGTGTACTCACCGCTCTGATAGCTGTCTATGCAGGCAAGGATATGCAAAAGTGTGGATTTTCCTGCGCCTGATTTTCCAATTATCGCTACCATTTCACCGTCTGATATCTCGCATGATACCCCATGCAAAGCCTCATATTCATTGGCTTTCTTTGGATTATATATCTTTATTATTTTATCAAGCTTTATCATTATAATGCCTCTCTTATTCATTTATCATCAAGATCTCATTTGGTGTATTTCGTCTCATTATAACGCCCGGTATCAAAAGTGAGATCAGAATGTTCAAGATAACGATACATACACAGCCAATCAAGTGCAGCCAACCAAAACTTATAACTGTATTTCCCATAAATTTGCTCATAGTAAGAACATTTGAAATACACACTGCAATGGCGGCTGCCATAACTGCGGTCATAAGATCACACACAAGATCTATCTTGATATATGCGTTCCACTTTGCTCCGCAGAGATAATAGATACCATAATCTCCAAGTCTCTTTTTTATGTTCACTGCCGAAGCCGAAACTGAGCTTACAATAACAAGAACTATCACGCATATAAGCATTGGAACAAGCTTGATAAGCTGACCATTAATATAGACAAGCGAATTTTCTCTGAAATCCTCAAAGTCAAAAACCCTGCCATAATCCCTCAGATATAATTCAAGCTCCTTAAAACGCTCATTGCTTACATTATCCTTTAACGTTACTATTTGATTGCCGCAAGGATATATTTTACAGTTTATATCTTTAAGACAGTCCGTCGGAACTATCAGCATCATGTTGCCATGCTTATTGACATTAGCATAAAGATCTCTGAAATCAGGCTTTTCTTTTATACTATCCTCAGTGCCTAAATATGCAGATGAAAACCCCAGCAACTGTGAGCCGTCAGCTATGACACCGACAATTTTCACCTTGTTCTTAACATATTCATACTTATAAGGATCAGCATAGTCAAAATCCTCATCATCAGGGGACATCTCCCCTACTTTCTCTTTGTGCATAATGGTAACTATGTCACCCGTTTTGTAGTTGCTGTTTTCAGTCACAACAGCAGGTATCAAATCTCCGTTAGCCGACGCATTAGACAGCCATTTTCCCGAACTCATCTGCGGCGTAAATGACTTTATCATATCTTCAGATAAAGCATTAACGCTCATTCTATCGTCACCAAGTCCATTAGATAGATCTTTTGATGACGGAGAATAATACAAGCTTGTATCATATCCGCTTGTCACCGACTCCACATCATCAATATTTTTAAGCTCATCGTCAAGAGGAGCAGTATCATATATATTACATATATATAGTCCCTTGCCATCAGGAAAGTATTTCTTTACAGGAGTATACATCTCTATTCTTGAAAGAACAGAAGAAACAGCCGCCGACATTATAATAAATGCAATGGCGAGCTGAACAGCGATAAAAATATTGCTGTAGATATTTCTTGCAAATTCTTTTAAACCATATTTTAGCATATTATTTTCCCCTCTCTTTCATCATTTTCACAGGGGATCTTTTATTTGTAAACAATATCACAATGTTAAGGAACAAATAAATAGAAATAATATATATTCCAAATATGGTCATATATACCCTGAAATTATATGCGACCTTGATATACTCAAAAAACAAAGTAAGCTTAGGAAGCAGCGCATAATTGAATACCAATGCAAATATCACATATATCGTCACTGATATCATACCTATCTCGGCTATATACATCCTTCTTATTTTATTTGACGTGCAGCCACACAGCATGAATATAGCAGTCTGTTTAGCTCGGGATCTTATTATGTATCTGAAAAGCATTGCAAGATTTATTGCAGAAGCTATCGCAACGGCTACGGACATAAATATAACGGAATTGTAGAATTTTATTTCAGCCATATCGATCGTTTCTATCGGAGGAAAATTAACATTACACGTTAGAACTTCGCTGAAAGCTTTTTTCAGCTTAGAAAAGCTTTCTGTATCGAGAGCATTGTCATCAAGAAAACTTATGCTTGAAATAGTGCAGTTATCACCCAACGTTTTAAATGGCACCTGAAATTCCTCTTGTACAGTATTACCGAATATGCCTATGACCTTATAGCTTTTGCCAAGCAGTTCAACATTCTTGCCAATCATATCGTCTTTTGCGCCGCTAGGCAGCACGACCAAATTTTCGTCTGAAGCATATTCTTCCTTAGTAAAATATCTGCCTTTGCGTATACTCATGTTGTCGACATACGATTCGTATAAACTATAATCATTCAACTCCTTATCATATTGAATGCGCACCGCAGACATAAGATACGGTTGACCGCCGTCAAAACACTCATCAATTTTAAGCTCGTCTTGATCAAACATTAAACTAAAATACATACCCGGCATTGACGCTTTAGAATTATCATCAAGCTTGTCAAGCACCTCCCGAAGCTGAACAGGAGTTATAGAATCTGTTCCAAAATAAGACAAGATCCTGCCATCACTGTCTTCCTGAGTATCTATTATATCGCCAAATGAAAAAGTATAGTTAAATACATACTTCTTTTGCTTTTCAAAATCCTTGCTTGCTTTAAAATTCTGAAATGCACCATGTGAAAACAATATTATAAGCACATCAGTAACGGCGCAAACAATAAATAGAATAAAGATAAGCACATTCTTTACGGCAAAATTTTTCAGGTTAATAAAAACGTATTTCATTTAGTCCTCTTAATATTACTTATTTTGATTTATACGATAACATACATTGTCTATAGCAATCTGATTATCCTTATCTGTTCTAACTTCTACACGATGGATATAATAAGCATATGACTGACCATATACCTCTTTGGTTGCTGACGTAGTTGCTAATGCAGTAGTAACAGCCATAGTGCTTACAATAGCCAATGCAACAATTCCCGTAACAATTTTCTTAATAATCATACTTATTTCCTTTCTCGTTTCGCAATAAATCACGAATTTTTAATTTGTAGACTTAACTGAATTTGCCATACGAATTATGTCACTTTCGCTCGCATTTCCAACGATTGAGTATGAAAAAGATTTATCTGTCCAAACAAGAATAATATCATTTTCAGTTATTGAAATATATCCGTCATATTTACCTATTTTTATTTGCCTTGCACCCAAATCATCAATATCTATATTCATTCCAGCCGATATATCATTTTGAGTGAATTGAATTTGCTCCGTGCCGTTTGTATAAGTCACAATGTGTGTAAAATCGTCTATAAAATCTTCTGACAATACATAACCGCTAGGAATGCAGTCAGGAGTCATAACATTGTTGGCAACAGACAAACTATTATCTTCAATATCACCATCTGCAAATCTTATACTAGAATGAGATGCCCCTTGTGTCACAAATATTCCAACAAACCATTCACGCAGCTGCGGTACGGCGGCAACTGTCACAGAGCCGACCGCAAGCACCGCAGCTATTATCGCCGCAGCAAATCTTAGAGTGATCTTTATATGTCTGTGACCGCTTTTTCTGTTAGTTTTTATCAGCTCGCCAATTCTCTGCTCATATTTTTCCGAAAAATCGTGCGATATCTCCTCGACAGCCAAATAATCCTTATAGTCTTCATCAATTATGCCTGTTTTTATTGCCCGTCTTAACTTATCATTCAAAACGATCACCACCGATCAAATCTAAAATTTGTCTTTTGGCTTTATTCAGATAATTAAATACCGTTCTCTTAGAAATGCCCATGATCTGTGCGATCTCATCAGCAGTCAGATCATAATAGACCTTATATGCTATCACAGACTTTAGTTTATCATCCAGCTTTCTTACCGCATCTATAAGCAGATCTAAGTCAATATCATCATAAAAATCCTCACTCGGCTCATCTTCCACCTTAAGATCAAATATAGACGATGTTGGATTTTGATTTTCCTTATTGTAGATCGCATAACAGGCGTTTCTAATAGTTCTAATAAGATATGCGTCCATATCGTGCAAAGAATAATTGTGAATTTTTTTAAAACATTTTGCGATGCTGAAAAAAGCATTTGCACAAGCCTCTTCTGCCAGCGCAGAATTATTCAAGATCTTGTATGCAAAAGCATAGGCTATCTGACGATTTCTGTAATAAAAATCTTCAAAAGACGTCTGATCCTTATCGTTGTCTATCAAGGCCATACATACAGCTAACATTTGATTCCCCCTGAGTTACTTATGTTACTAAGTATAACACATATTGACATACTTTTCAAGATACCAACAAATAAACTTATAACCCGAAATTATAATACATTTTGCAATTTATACTTGTATAAAACTAACATGATTGAGCCATTCAATTTAGTTAAAGCTACAAAAATTCAGATATAAATCAACAATATGATGCACGAAATGGTGAACTTTTGTCAGATGAAAAACTGGTATCTTTCATTTACTTTTTCAACCATAAGATCTATGGCATTTATCAATTCAAAAAAATTGAGAATAACAAATTAGTTTTGGTCAAAGAAATAAGGAAGTCATACTATGATTCAATAATCGATCAAAAAAATGTCTTTTCAGAAATTGAAGAAAACTCCAAATGCAAAATTATTCAATAAGATAGGCATTACCTTGAATCTAATAGCCAAACCTGAAAAAGCCAACCGCACCCAAACGGATGCGATCGGCTTTTTTATCTTATTCTATTTTTTTCTACCCCAGCTTCAAAACATTCAGCAGGAATATCCAGCTAGTTCCATAGTAAGCCACAACTGCCACCAGATCGTTCAGCGTGGTTATTAATATTGTTAAAGCAATGGTGCAAATATCCTTAGCACGCCGTCAATGAGCCGTCCAAAGAAACCACGCTTTGTGTCCTCAAGCGTGCGCTGTCTGCACTTGCTCTGGGTTTCAAGAATATCCGCCTTGAAAGTCTTTATTATAGACGAATCATAGAATATAGAACTGCACTCAAAATGCAAAAACAGACTTCTATAGTCAAGATTTACCGAACCAAGCACCGCAAGCTTGTCATCGCATATACAGCCCTTTGCGTGAACAAACCCAGGGGTGTATTCATATATCTTCACTCCTGCCTCGATAAGCTGACGATAATAGCTTCTCGAAAGCCTGAAAACCACCTTTTTGTCAGCGATACCGGGCATTATGATGCGCACGTCGACCCCACGTTTAGCCGCCCTTATAAAAGCGTCAAAAAGGCTGTCACCAAGCATAAGATACGGCGTGTAGAACCACACATAATCGCTTGCGGCATAGAGCATCTCAGAAAAAAACGTGTTGCTCACATTTTCGTCCACCATAGGGGAATCATAATAAGGCAAAACATAGCCGTCACCGCCCTTGCCCTCTTTTTCAAAGCTCTCCCCCACAAGGTCATGAGGTATCATGTCATTTGAAAAAGCGTTCCAGAACTCCATAAACATATAGGTGTAGCTTTTTACGCCCTCGCCTGTTATCTTAAAGCCGATATCTTTCCAGTGACCATATTTCGAGCCTATGTTTATATACTCGTCCGAAAGATTTATTCCGCCGCTGTATGCAACTCTGCCGTCCACCACCATTATTTTTCTGTGGTCACGGTTGTTGAGCTGTGATTTTATAAAAAGGAACGGATTGAAAGGCACACATTTTATACCTTTCTCCCCAAGCTTCAAAGCGTCTGCAAGAGAATATGTTGCGATACTTCCAAGGTCGTCATACATTATCCTGACGTCAACGCCCTGAGCCGCCTTTCTCGCCATTATATCCACCATAGTGTTAAGAAACTTGCCGTTTTGCAAAATAAAATACTCTGCAAAAATATATTTCTCCGCCTTTTCAAGCTCCTTGCACATATCAGCGAACATTTCCTCGCCCACGGAAAAATACTCTGCGCTGTCAAGCTTCACCATAGGAAAACCCGTTGCGTCGCTTATTCTTTTCACCGATTGAGCAAGCCTTTTGTCCTCACGTTCAAGCTCCCCTATGCACTTTTTCCCGTCAGGAAGCTCATAGTCCATGTGAAGCCTTGCCTTTGTGATATTCTTTTCAAGCTTTTTCGCAGTATTGTTATTGCCGAAAATTATATACATAACTGCACCAAGCACGGGAAAAGTAAGTATCACAATAAGCCAAAGGGTCTTGTAGCTGCTCTCCTCACGCTTTGTGTTGATATAAAGCACAAACAGAAATGACAGCACAGTAAGCACGATGCTGAGAAGCCCTGCCGCCTTGCTGAGCCATTTAAGTATGAGAAGATACCACAAAAACTGCATCGCCACAGGAACTATCACCGCCACCACTCTGCCTGCTATTTTCTTTACATTGTTCCACGTCAACTCCGTTTCGCTCCTTTCATTTATCATCTTAGGACAACAAAACACTATCATTATGCGATGTTACCATTATTATAACAATTTTTTTAACATAAGTCAACGTCATTGATTTTAACTGCAAAAAGTGTTATATTAAATATAACGAGTCCTGCTGATAGCTTTGTCAGTGAGCGGGCGAACTGTTCGCCCCTACGAAAATAATATAATTGGAGGTAAGCAGAATGTGTACTGCGGCAACTTATAAAACGAACGATTTTTATTTTGGAAGAACTCTTGACTATGAAAGCTCCTATGGCGAGGAAATAGTCATAATGCCAAGAAACTTTCCCCTTAACTTTGTTAATATGGGCAGGATAGCTACCCATTATGCGGTAATAGGCACAGCTCATGTTGCTCAGGATTATCCTCTTTTCTATGACGCCACCAATGAAAAGGGTCTTGCCATGGCAGGTCTTAACTTTGTTGGCAATGCCTTTTACCGTGATGATATCGACGGCAAAGACAACGTTGCGCAGTTTGAGTTTATCCCATGGATACTCTGTCAGTGTGCAAACGTGACAGAAGCAAGGACGCTTATAGAAAAGATAAACATAACCAAAACTCAGTTCAGCCCGCAAATGCCGTCAGGTCAGCTCCATTGGATAATAGCAGACAAAAACGATTGTATCGTAGTGGAATCTGTAAAAGAAGGCATAAAGGTCTATAACGATCCCGTGGGCGTGCTGACGAACAATCCGCCATTCGATATGCAGATGTTCAGGCTCAACGATTTCCGTGGACTTTCCCCGAAGCAGCCTGAAAACACTTTTTCAGACAAGCTTGACCTTAAGTCCTACAGCCGTGGCATGGGTGCAATGGGACTTCCGGGTGACCTGTCCTCGCAGTCAAGATTTGTAAGAGCCGCATTTGTGAAAATGAACTCACGCTCCGCCCCTGACGAGCAAAGCAGTGTGAGCCAGTTCTTCCACATCTTAAACTCAGTTGACCAGCAAAGGGGCTGCTGTCAGGTGGCAGAGGGCAAGTATGAGATAACCATTTATACAAGCTGCTGCAATACTGACAAGGGCATTTACTATTACACCACCTACAACGGACATCAGATATCCGCTGTTGATATGCACAAAGAAGACCTTGACTCCGCCAAGCTTATTGCCTACCCTATGATAACGGGCGAGATAATAAACTTTCAGAACTAGCAAACGCTCCGTACAAAATCTGTACGGAGCGTTTTTATTACTCAAATCTGAAATATTCAAAGTCAAAGTTGCTTCCCGGCAGGAAAGCGAATGAAACCTTTTGTTTGCCGCTGATACCTGAGATATCAAAGCTCTTCTGTGCATAATTGTCGCTGTCATCTGTTCTGAACTCACAGAGTATTCGGTTTTCGCCCTCGCTGCCATTCAAAATAAGATGTATGCTGTTGAGGGCAAGCGGTGACTTTCCGCTTATAACGAGCCTGCTCGGCTGTTTTTCAGAGAAATCGAACTCTCCGAAATCAAGCATAACGTTGTTGCCTATCTCAGTCACGCACTTTTCGCCCTTTGTAAACTTGTCACCATAAATGTTGTCAGCATCAGCCGCATTATTCACTGCAAATTCACGGCTCACCTTTTCAAAGTTGAAACCGCCCACTTGGAAGCCGTCCTCAGTGAGGATACAAAGGGTCTCAATACCCTTGAGCTTTCTTGAAAGCTTGAAGGTTTCAGGCTTGAAGATCATCCACTCAGGCTCTTTGTGATAACAAAACGTGCCCAGATGCTTGCCACCCTCCTCAGGTATGCCGTCAAAAAAGCTTATCTTAACAGGGTCAAGGGTGTTCGCCCATATCTGCACCGTAACAGTGTCAGAGCCTGCACTGCCGAAGTCAAGATTATCATATGCCGCCCATGATGTTACCCTGCCCATTGCAAAGCCTACACCCTTCTTCATGCCGCTTGAAACGTTGTCGCTCGCCCTTGTGAATAGTCCGCCGATAACAAACTGATAAGGGTCGGTAAGTGCGCTTCCAAGACCCTGTGCAGTGAATTTGAGCACAGAAATGATGTGATAACGCTCAGTGCCGTTTTTGCACATTGCACGAAGCCAGAAGCTTCCGTCGCCCTTTGCTTTCACCCTTACACCGTCTGCTGTTACATCGCATTCTGCAAGATTAGATGTTATACCCTTTTCATTTGTTACCCTGAACTCTATATTCTCAGCATAATCCGAATTGGCAGGGAGTGCCTTATATTTCACTGTTATCTCAGGGTTATCCTTGTCAAGAGTAAGAGTATCAGTATAAAGCTCTATTTTTCTCACCGGTATCTCGTCTGTTCTTCCGCACTCGGCAGGAGCAAATGCCACGTTTTCAAGTGATGATGTACCGCTGTCATATTCCGCCTTAACAGCATCAAGGGTAACAACACAGTCTGGCAGACCCTTTGATGTGAGCGTTACCCTTATCTCCCCCGTCTTGTCTGTTGAGCCGATAACAGCAAGCATTTTTCCTGAGAAAAGCCTGCGTGACGTACCCTTATACTGGTCATAGTCAGTGCTGTCGCCGTTGTCAAGACCCATAAGCCTTGCCGCACCCTCAACGCTTACGTTCACACGATTATTGGCATTTGCGCAGAAAGTGCCGTCCTTGTCAAATGCGGATATTTCAATATAAACAAGGTCAGAGCCGTCTGCAAGTATCTCCCTCTTGTCAGGAACAGCTTCTATCCTAACAGCGTCCCCGAATGAACGCTGTATATCCTCTGCGATGATATTTCCATTTTCGTCATATGCAACAGCTTTAAGCTCGCCCTTTTCATATGGTATGATATAGTTCGCTGTCAGCTCCTTGCCATGCTTGTGGTCGATATCATATGCCCCCATTGAAACGCCGTCCTTGAAAAGCTCAACTCTCGGAGCATTTGAGCAAACTCTCACGTCACAAGGAAGTCCGTCGCTGAAATCCCAGTATGGGAAAATATGCACGAATGGGTCGTCCTTATAGTCTGTCCACTCGGCACGGAAAACATATGCGCTGTCCTTTGCAAAGCCTGCTGTGTCGAACTGACCGAAGTATGAGTTTTTCGTGCTGTATGGAGTAGGCTCGCCTATGTAGTCAAAGCCTGTCCAAATGAACTGACCTGCACAATATTCTGCGTCACGGTCAGGGATAATGCAAGCCTCAGTGTTCTTTGCGCCCCAGCCTGTGCAGCTATTGCCCAAAGATGAACACTGCTCGTCATCGTCAGTTAGCAAGGTTTCAGACAGCGGGAAATGATAAATTCCACGGCTCTGCACCACCGACGCCGTTTCGCTTCCGTACATCATCCAGTCAGGATGAGCGGCGTGGTGTTCCTCATAAAGTCTTTCACCGTAGTTATAGCCTGCAAGCTTGAGAATATCAGCGCATTTCTGACCGTTCTCCCACTGCATATAGTTAGAGCCGAATGTAACATAGCCGTTGCCATCAGGGTCATGGAGCCTAACGAGCCTTTTGAGCCAAGCCGTTACCTCCTGACCTCTCTCGTCAGCGTGAGTGTCAAAAATCTCATTTCCCACGCTCCAGCCTATGATAGAAGGGCGGTTTCTGTCACGGCGCACCCATGAAGCAACGTCCTTTTCTACCCACTCATCAAAAAATCTAGCATAGTCATAGTCGGTCTTTGACCTCTCCCACATATCAAAGCCCTCAGAGAGAATGAGCATACCTGTTTCGTCAGCGATATCCATAAACTCCTCCGCAGGCATATTGTGAGAAGTTCTGATAGCGTTGATGCCCATTTTGCGTAGCTTTTTAAATCTTCTCCTTATAGCCGCAGGGTTGGAAACTGCCCCAAGACAGCCGTTGTCATGGTGTTCGCATGAGCCGTGGAGCTTAACGTGTCTGCCTTTGAGATAAAAACCGCTGTCGCACTTGAATTTGATAGTCCTGAAGCCAAATTTCTGACTTACACGCTGTAAACAGCCACCGTCCACAAGAATTTCCGACACCATAGTGTAAAGCACAGGCGAGGTGATATCCCAAAGCTCAGGGTCTTTCACTGTCATGGTCTGAGCGGTGAGCGAATAGCTCACGCCTTTCACACGAACCGCCTCAGGTATGCAGGAAATATCCGCCCCACAAGCGTCAGACTCATAGCTTGCCACCTCTCTGCCGTTCTTGTCGAGGATAGTGTTTTTAATGCGTATTCCCCCAAGAGGAGTACCCACAGGACGAAGCATCTCAGCCTTCACAGTCACCTGCCAGCCGTCCTCCTGCTTTGACGTGGTGATATAAATGCCGTCATTGCCGAAACGTATCTCAGGGCTTTCGCAAAGCCAAACCTTTCTGAAAATGCCTGCTCCTGAATACCACCTGGAGTTTGGCGAGTGGTGATCCACACGGACAGTAATAATGTTCTCTCCGTCCTTAACAAGGTCGGTGATATCGAACATAAATGCCGAGTAGCCGTATTTCCACTCCCCTGCCAAAGCACCGTTCACATACACCTTGCTGTCCATGTAAACTCCGTCAAAGCGGATAAAAGTGCGTATGCCCTCTTTCTTTTGGTAAGAAAAAGCCTTTCTGTACCAGCCTGTAGAAGTTTCATATAGGTCATTTGTATTATAAATAAGCCAATCATGAGGAATGTCCACAGGCTTGAAAGCAAAGTCCTCTGAGTAGTCAGAGCCGAAAGCCGCCTTGTAAAATTCCCAATCGTTGCAAAAAAGCTTTCTGTTTGAGTATGTTTCGCAGATATCCATAAAAACTCCTTTATATTTTACTTATCTGAATATGAAAATGTGCGTTTATCAAAGGCTTTTCAAGCTGATATTTCTCCGCAAGCCTTGGTCCGCAGGAGTTAGAACCTACCCCTGCCATTGCATAGTCAACGCAGATAACATTGCTCTCGCACCTTTCAAGCTCATAGTTATGCGCCTTTGCCGCAAGCTCCTCCTGCGTGAACTGAGAAGCGTTGAATGAAAACTCCTTGTCAGTGGTAAACTTCACCTTAGTGTCCCCACCGCACACAGTGAGATATCGACAGCCATAGTGCGATGAATTTTCCTGCGGTCTTATATAATCCTCGTGCATATCCCCTATATCAGCCGCAAATCTGCCCACATAGCAAGCCTGACGCTTGTCAATGTAGCTTTCTGTAGAGCCATATCCGAAATATTCCGCCCTTGAAAAATCTTTTGGCATGAAAAGCCTTATACCGAACCTTGGAAGCATATCTATCTTATTTGAAAACTCCGCTTCACATTTTATGTCAAACCCACTGCCGTCAATAACATAAACAGCTTTCAGCCTGCAAAACGGCTGTTGTATGGACCAGCCAAAAGACTGTGTGACGCTTATCTCCGCTCTGTTCTCGCTCGCTGAAAGCTCACAGCCGTAGCTTTTCACATCAAAGTCATTAAGATGCACCTTGTACCAATTGTACTTCATGACATCATTATCCGTAGGCGCACGGAAGAAGTTATACTGCAAAGGTCTGTCAAGAAGCTCTCTGCCGCCGAATTTCGCAGAAATAAACGCCGACTTACGCTTGTCAAAGCGGTAAACAACATCTCCCACTGTCACAGTGATATCAAGAGGCGTTTCCACAGCCTTAACATTTTCTTTCACCTCAGCGACCTTACAAGCCTTGCCCTCTGCTATCCTAAGCTGATCGAAGCACACCTCATAGCCATTTTCACAATAGTCAGTGTCCTCCTTTGCAGTGAAAATAAACCTTATGAATGTTTCATTTTCATACTCCGCTGTATCATTGGGAACATTCACCACAGTGCTTCCCATAGGCTCGATGTCAAAATCCACTCTGCCGATATGTATAATACCATTTTTGTCCGTTATCTCATAGCGGCAATCGAGAATATCCCTAGCGTTTACAAACTCAAGTGTGCTTGAAAAAACAAAGCTTCCCTCGCTTTCCCCTTTTGTTACTCGCACAGGTCTGTATACCTGCTTTACCTCAAGAAGTCCTGTGTGTGGCGTTCTGTCAGGATAAACAAGACCGTCCATGCAGAAATTGCTGTCATTGTGTCTTTCCCCAAAATCTCCGCCGTAGCCGTATTTTATCCTTCCCTCAGCCGTTTTACCAAGCGGTACAGAATGGTCGCACCACTCCCACACAAAGCCACCGCAAAAACGCTCATTGGAATAGAACACATTGTGATAATCCTCCAGATCTCCCGGACCATTTCCCATGGCGTGGCAGTATTCGCACTGCACAAGAGGTCTGTTTTCCTCAGGCTTTTCAAGATAGCCTTTCAGCCCGTTTAAATCCCAGTACATACCCGAAACTACGTCAAGCACGCTGTCTGAAGTTCCGTCAAGGCAGTGTGTGCTTTCATAATGCACAAGCCTTGTATCATCAAGCCTCTTTATAAGCTCAGCTTCATCAAGCATATTTTTGCCATATCCGCTTTCATTGCCCAGCGACCAGAACACCACGCAAGGGCGGTTGATGTCACGCTTTACAAGACATTCCCCACGATCTTTTATGGCATTGCCAAACCTCTCGTCAGAGGCAAGCATGGCGATGCCGTTGTAATCTGAATAGTCCCACTTATAGTCATAATAGACCTCCACACAGCCATGTGACTCCAGATCCGCTTCATCAATAACATAAAGCCCCAGTCTGTCGCAAAGCTGATAAAACACAGGGGAATCAGGATAATGCGACGTTCTCACAGCGTTTATGTTGTGCTTTTTCATAAGCACAAGGTCAGCTTTCATCTGCTCATAAGAAGCATAATATCCCGTGTCAGGATAGCTGTCATGACGATTTACACCCTTGAACTTCACCGCCTTGCCGTTTATCTTAACAACGCCCTTATCCACCTTTACATCTCTGAAGCCAACCTCCTCGCCGATAACCTCGTCGCCTGCATTGATAGTAAGCCTGTAAAGATAAGGTGTTTCAGCACTCCAAAGCTTGACGTTCTCTAACTTTATCTCAACGCTCTCACCGTCATAAGCCGAAAACTGAGCCATTGTAACACCATCATCATCGCAAAGCTTTGCCGAAACATCACAGCCGAATACCGTAAACTCCAGCCTTGCAGAGCCATTCTCACCGAGAATAGTTTTCACGATATAATTTTCAAGACGCATTTTCGGTCTTGACAGCACATAAACATCTCTGAAAATTCCCGAAAGCCTTATCTTGTCCTGATCTTCAAGATAAGTTCCGTCGCACCATTTCAGCACAGCGGCAGTAATGATATTCCTGCCCTCAGCGAGATATGGTGTAATATTAAACTCAGCCGTAGCGTGAGAAACCTGTGAATATCCCACAAAGCTGTGGTTCACATACAAATAAACACAGCTATCCACGCCCTCGAACACAAGCACCCTGTCCATGCCGTCAGGGAAATAATCATATTCACGCTGATAAACTCCCACAGGTATATCGTCAGGCACAAAAGGCGGGTCAAATGGTATTGGATAGCACACGTTCGTATACTGTGGCTTGTCATAGCCGTAAAGCTGCCAGTTTGACGGCACCGGTATAGTGTTCTCAAACTTTTCGTGAATAAAATCGTCCTCTAGGTCTATTATGCTGTCATAATAGCGAAAACCCCAGTTGCCGTTTAAAAGCTCCATTCGCTGAGAATTTTTACGGTTCTCAAAAGGATCCTGCCCCTTTACAAACGGCACAAAATAGCAGTGCTTGTCAAGCGTGCCGATGTGCAATGCCTGAGTATCCTCATGATATATCATTTTTGATCTTGGCGAATTTTCCGCCGCAAGCTTTAAAATATCCATAGCTGTTCTCCTTTACAAGTTTATAAATTACTGTAATTATTTTATCAGCTATTGACAGGCAAGTCAATGAATGATATTATTAATTTATAACAATATGAATATGGAGTTGATATTTTTGTTCTTTGCCGATTATCCTATCCTGGGAAACGAAAAGTCCCTGCCGCTATATCTGCAAAATATGGGTCAGCAGCACTGTCAGGATCACCTTATAAGACCCGAGGGCTATCACTATGACCAGATCCTCTACTGCACCAAAGGCAGTGGCACGCTTATCTTTGAGAATAAAGCCATTCCCATACCACATGATACCGCCATATTCATACCCGCTGAAACGCCCCACGAATACTATCCGGAAGAGGATATATGGGATATCCACTGGATAGTCCCCTGCGGATACGCCGCCAAGGATATCCTTACCCAGTTCGGTCTTACCGAGCTTAAAACCTTTCACCTCAGCGACACAAAAATGCTCGAGCATATTTTCCGCAAAATGCACAATGCTCTGCGAACGGACAGTATTTTCGGCAATTACAAAGCCTCTGGCTATTTGTATGATTTTCTTATGGAGTTTTACCGCCTTATCGCCTACAAAGACCCTGCCACGGCAGTATCCTCCGCCCTTATGAAAGCACTGGACTACATAAACTACAACTATTTTTCCCCTATCACAATGGACGAGCTTTGCAGTGTGTCAGGAGTAACTAAACAGCACCTTTGTCTGCTTTTTCGCAAAAAACTCAGTATGCGTCCAATGGAATACATCGCAAAACGTCGTATCCAAGAAGCCAAAGCCCTGCTCACCGGTACAGAAAAAAGCATCGAGCAGGTAGCCGAGGAAACAGGCTTTTGCTCAGAAAGCTATTTCTGCAAGCTTTTCAAAAGATACGAGGGAATGACCCCCTCCGCTTTCCGCCAGATCAAATAACCACAAACAAAAAAAGAGCCGCCCAAAGGCAGCTCAATTATGCAGAAAAATTAGCCCTGCTCCTTCATCTTAGCGAAACACTCGCTGCAGTAAACAGGTCTGTCCTCTCTTGGCTTGAAAGGAATAACAGCCTCGCCGCCGCAAGAAGCACAAGTTGCTGTATAAGTCTGTCTTTCAGACTTTGTAGCAGCCTTTCTTGCATCTCTGCAAGCTTTACATCTCTGTGGCTCGTTTACGAAACCTTTCTCAGCATAGAACTCCTGCTCTCCTGCTGTGAAAACGAACTCGTTTCCGCACTCCTTACATACTAATGTCTTGTCTTCGTACATGGTTCTTACCTCATTACATAAAATTGTGCCTAGTCGGATTTGCACCGACACCTTTGAATAAACAACGCTCTGCTATTAAGCTATACGGCCATATTCCTATCTCAACAGTGATCTCAATTTCCGTCTGACTCTCTGCATTGCATTGTCTACCGCCTTTTCCGACGTGCCCAAGCCTAATGCTATCTGATTGTATGACATTCCTCTCAAAAACGATTGAAATACCTGCCATTCCTGCTCCGAAAGTGCAGAAGTGATCTTATCATAAAGCTCATTCAGCTCCTCACGCTCCACTACGACCTCCTCAGGTACAGTGCCACCACCGCCAAGAATAGCCTCAAGGTCAGCTTCTTCGCCGCCTGAAAGAAGTGCATTTCTGTGAACAGACGAAATGATCTTATTTTTTATACATTTTGTAGCGTAAGTTGAAAACTTCGCATTTTTGTCTTCACGATAGGTCCTGACCGCACCCAGAAGCCCCATAAGCCCCTCTTGGACAAGATCCTCGTGAACCTCAGCGCCATATTTTTTTGCAAGAAACTCCACCGTACAGATATATCTCGCAATAAGCTCACCGATAGCCGTTTTGTCACTCTGTGCATTTAGCACAAGCTGCTCATCTGAAAGCTTTTTCTGCTGATCCTGCCGATCGCCTCTCAAAAAATACCGCCCACCTAATCGTAGAAATTACCGCAAAGCCCCATTCTGACGCCACTGCGTAATGTTATAATACCATTTTAGACCATAAAAGTCAAGAGAATTGACGAAATCCGCCGTCCCTGTGAAAATATTTGTAACATACCACAGTTTTAAGAATGTATTCTTGTGATTTTCAACAAACAAAAAGTCAGCCGTGTCGAAATACACGGCTGACCGCAATTTACGCAACTTTGATGTTATACACGGCAGTATTTTGCTCTGCCATCGCTGAAAATATCCCCTCCGTGGCAATCGTCAGCCACAACAAGAGGAAAATCCTCAACGTAAAGTTTTTTCACAGATTCACAGCCCAGCTCCTCAAAAGCCACTACCTCACAAGACTTTATGCAGTTGCAGGCAAGTGCGCCCGCACCGCCTATAGCACAGAGATAGACCGCACCATTTCTTATCACGGCGTCCCTTACCTCTTGTGATCTCTCGCCCTTGCCGATCATTCCGCCCAATCCAAGATCAAGCAATCTCGGTGCAAACCTGTCCATTCTTCCTGAAGTGGTCGGTCCGCATGAACCGATAGGCTTTCCCTCAGGTGCAGGAGTAGGTCCGGCATAGTAGATAACAGCGTCTTTCAAAGGGATAGGGAGCTCCTTTCCCTCGTCAAGCAAAGCATTGAATCTTTTATGTGCAGCGTCCCTTGCAGTGTACACAACACCCGAAAGCAATATCTTGTCACCGCATTTAAGCTCTCCGCTCACCGCTTTAAGCTCCTCGGAACGCACCTTTCTTATTTCCGACATGACAAACTGTTATTCAGCGTCATCATCGCTTACAAGAGAAAGACCATCGTCAATAAGATCTCTTGCAGTGTTTACAGCACCGATACTATTGCCATACAGATCGTTAAGTGATGTAACGAGCTGCTGAACAGTTTCGCTCAGACTTGTGAACTGTGTCTTAACAGACTCTCTCAGATCAGCAGACTGTGCTCTAATGTTCTTAGCTTCGTTCTTAGCGTCGCTTACTACCTTTGCAGCCTCAGCATTTGCCTTTGATGTTACGTCAGCGGCTTCTGCGTTAGCCTTAGATGTAACAGCCTCTGCCTCTGCATTAGCCTTAGAAGTTACCTCGGCAGCCTGCTTGTTTGCTGCACTTGTAACAGCTTCAGCCTCCTGCTTAGCGGCAGCTGTCATTGCAGCAGCGCTTGACTTAGCAGTCTGAAGTGTAGTATCAGCCTCTGTCTGAGCATTTGTAACAAGCTTCTGTGCCTGTGCGTTTGCGTCAGCAAGAACCTGATCCTGAAGCTGCTTAGCTTCATCTTCCATCTGCTTAGCTGCCTTCTTAGCTTCCTGAACGACCTTATTAGCTGTGTTCTGAGCTTCCATGAACACGCTTCCAAGATCGAATGCAGGAGTGGCTGTACCGGCATTAGCCTCAGCAGTTTCGAGCTTCTCTTTAAGATCCTCGATCTCCTGCTTCTGCTTTTCAAGCTCAGCGTCCTTTTCAGTTACCTGCTGCTCATAGTCAGCGATACGAACCTTCATTGTATCAGTATTAGCCATAAGCTCGGCTATCTTATTTTTAGCCTCTTCTACCTTTTTCTCAAGTTCCTTCTTGCCCTCGAAGTCCTGCTTCTGAGCGCCGCCCTGCTTCTCAAGACGTTCGATAGTTTCGTTCTGGTCATTGACCTGAGCCTCAAGAGTATAAATTTTAGAAGTAAGGTCGTCTACATAAGCAAGAACGTCCTGCTTATCAAATCCGCCGACTCTAACCGTTCTTAAATAACCATTACTAGCCATTTCAATCCCTCCACATTAGTGATTATCTCTATTATACAATAAACCACGTTATTTTTCAACTGATTTAAGCCGTTTTCAAAAATTTCATTATTCCATACAAAATAGCAACTGAAATTTATACAAAATGTCTTAAAATCATATTTATCACAGAATAATTATATCAAATTTTCCGTAAGATTTCAAGTGCTTTTGCGAAAAATTTTCAATATCAAGATATTTTTCTGAGAATACGAAAATCTCTTTAGCTGTGTAAACGTTTTCTGATTTTGGTTCAAACAAGGCGGACAGCGTAAACGCCGATCCGCCTTTGAAAGCATTATTACTTGTTCTTGAAGATATTGAAGATATCGTCGTAATAATTTGGATTATCAGCAGCCTTAACGCCAGCCTTGTGCATCGCTTCAGCATCTGCCTTTGCGTCATCAGCCTTCTGAGTAAAATTTGCAGTATATGTTGTTGCAGCCTTTGGTGCAGTAGCCTCAGGAACGTCATCTCTGTCAACAAAGTCAGCAGCGATAACAGTAACGTCCATAGCGTCCTTGGTATCAGGATTTGTACCGTTACCGAAGATGATCTCAACGTTATCGTCAGCAGCGTCTGCTATAGCAGCAGTAAGCTCGTCCATATCGCTGATAAGGAGATCCTCGCTCATTGTAACGTTTACGATAAGTCTTCTCGCACCCTTGATAGAAGTCTCAAGAAGGTCAGAAGAAATGACCTGATTGATGATATCCTGTACCTTATCCTTGCCCTCGCCGTGACCGATAGCAATATGCGCTCTTCCTGCACCCTTAAGAATAGTAGTAACATCAGCGAAGTCAACGTTGATCTCATCATGTCTTGTAATGATCTCAGCGATAGCGATAACGTCTGTCTTAAGAACTTCATCAGCGATAGCATAAGACTGCTTCATAGTGAGGCGCATCTCGTTTGTGATAAGGTTCTGGTTAGGAATAACGATAAGAGCGTCAACGTGCTTGATAAGAGCCTCGATACCCTTTTCTGCTCTCTCCATCTTCTTTGCGCCCTCAAATTTGAAAGGCTTTGTAACAACTGCGATAGTAAGCTTGTCAAGTGACTGAGCGATCTCAGCAACTACAGGTGCAGCACCGGTACCTGTTCCACCGCCCATACCTGCTGTGATGAATACCATATCAGCGTCCTTGATAGCGTTCTCGATCTCGTCCTTGCTTTCCTGAGCGGAAGCCTCGCCGATCTCAGGCTTTGCACCTGCGCCCAGACCGTGAGTAAGCTTCTCACCTATCTGGATCTGTGTGTGTGCAGCTGACTTATGCAGTGCCTGGATATCAGTATTAACAGCGATATATTCAACATTTCCCTCGATACCGGCCTGTGCGATACAGTTAAGTGCGTTTCCACCGCCGCCACCGACACCGATTACCTTGATCTTTGCGCCTACGACTGGCTCTTCAACATACTCGTAACCCATAATAGAACTCCTCCTAAAAGCGAATTTTCATACTTCTCCGTATTTTTACATATCAATTTATCAAATCAAAAATAAAATGCAAAAAAGCCTATGTGCCGAATATGCACATAAATAGATACAATAATATATTATCATACTTTTGTCAAAAAGTAAAGAACTTAAATGAAACCATTATAAATTTTTTATTAATTATCAATAAAACGACTGATTTTTCAGTTTCATTTGTGTATACTATACAATTAGTTATCCTGACCCCTACCAATCTGTGTTCGTCTGACCGTCCACATAGCCGTTGTCAGCATATCCATTGTCGGTATACCCCTGATCGCCGCCGTTATCATATCCCCAGTCGGTGTTTCCGTTCTCGTTTGTCCACTGATCTGTGCCTGCATTGTCGGCGTCATTATTGCCGTCCCATGCGTTGGTATCATCGTCGTAGCCTTGGTTATCGTCACCCGTCCAAGCATCACCATTGTTCCATGTGTTGCCGTCATCAATATTAGTATCAGCCGATACCGCACTGCTGCTGTCATCAGGCTTTGCAGAGCTTGTGTCGTCAGGCTTTGACGACTCGTCCTGCGATTTCGGAATAGCCGAAATGCCGCTGTCAGCACCGTTGTAAATAAGCGTACCCTCGTAATCGTCAGTAATGCTCTCGTCAATTACCGCCTTAAGATATGTAAGCTTGTATTCCATATCCACCGAGCTTCCAAGCTTTATTTCAAGCCTGCCGTCATACATAAGCTTAATATCCGAACGGGTGGTGAGGTCAATAGAGTCTATATTTTTAAATTTCAGCTCATGAAGATCATCAAGAAGCTCTTCAAGAATATCTGCCTTAAATGAATCCTCAGAAGCAAGCTTGTCGCCCTGACTAAGGCTTTTAAGCTCAAAGCCCTTTACAACAGGTATATCCCCTGTCGGAGCAGGATTTTTCGTTTCAAGTATCTTTCCCGAAGTAGACAGCACATAGTATGAATTTTTATACTCGATATCAGCCGCCTTTTTGGCCTCTGTGCAGGTTATAACAAGTGTTGACGGAAATTTCTTTGTGACCTTGACATCATCAAGATACACAAGAGTATCTTTCAAACGCTTTTCAACTATATCCGTATTCGTCCTCACAAGGTTCTGTCCCGTTGAAACGCCGCCCACGCCAAGGATCTGATCCTGTTCGTAAAGGGTAACGCCCTCTATTTTTATCTCCGACACATTAAAAAACAAAAACATACTCAGCACCAGCAGCAGCGCTGCAGCCGCAAAAAATCCGGCAACATACACGTTGCGCATATTCACTGTCTGCCGACGTGCCGCAGGCCGCTGTGAGTTCATTCTGTTTTCCTTGTAAGTTCCGTTCATTTTACTCTTTCCTAACTGCTAGTAATTTACACGTTTTATGTTTCCGCCCAGAAGCGTAAAAGCATTTTCAATGCAGTCATAGCCCCTGTCCATAAGCTTTATATTAGTGAGAGATGTTTCTCCCTCTGCCGAAAGCGCCGCCACAGCTAACGCCGCACCGCCTCTAAGGTCAGGCGCACGGACTTTTGCTCCGTAAAGCTCCTTCACACCCTCGATAACAGCCACTTTTCCCTCTGTCTTTATATCCGCACCCATTCTCACAAGCTCGTCAACATGGCGGTAGCGGTTTTCAAAAATATTTTCCACCACCACACTGGTGCCTTTTGCCTTAGCAAGTGCCGCCGTGACTATCGCCTGAGCGTCCGTAGGGAATCCCGGATAAGGCATAGTCCTCACCGTCCTCACAGCTTTGAGCTGTTTAGGTGCTTTTATAAATATCCTGTCCTCATATAGAAATACCTGACAGCCCATTTGCTCAAATATAGGTATGACCGCACGGATATCCCCTGCCCTTGCCCCAAGCAGACCTATCTCACCGCCTGTTGCCGCCGCCGCGCTCATAAAAGTCGCCGCAACTATCCTGTCGGGCATGACAGAGTATTCACAGCCGTGTAGCTTTTCCACACCGCTTATTGTTATCGTTCCGCCCCCTGCGCCGCTTATCTTTGCACCGCAGCAGTTCAGAAACTCCGCAAGATCGCATATCTCAGGCTCTCTTGCCGCATTGTATATCACCGTGTCGCCCTTTGCCAGAACAGCCGCAAGCATGATGTTCTCAGTCGCTCCCACAGAGGGGAACGAAAGGTCTATCCTAGCCCCTCTAAGCCCTCTCGGGCAGGTGCAGCTAAGCACGCCATACTCCTCGTTTATCCTGACTCCCATTTTTCTAAGTGCGCACAGGTGCATATCTATAGGTCTCGGGCCAAGCTCACACCCTCCCGGGAATGACAGCCTGCATTCACCTGTTCTTCCAAGAACAGCTCCCAGAAAAACGATAGACGAACGCATCTCTCTCATAAGCTCATCTGGCACAAAGGTCTTTACAGCACCCCTTGCGTCCACAGTAACACAGCCGTCCTCACGGCTGCACCTTGCCCCAAGCACCGACAGAATGCGGCAAGCCGCAAATACGTCCGAAAGTGCAGGACAGTTATGTAGCCTGATCTCTTCGTTTACAAGAACACACCCTGCCAGCAGCGGCAGAGCTGCGTTTTTTGCTCCCTGAACGGTTATCTCTCCGTTCAGCCTGCTTCCTCCCTGAATGATAAGCCGTTGCATAAGCGTCGCTCCTTTTAAGGTTTTGACTTATCTTATGCAGGATCGCCCATATAGGTTAAAGCTATTTGTTGATATATATCTCTGTAGCGTTTGAAACAGGCATAAAAGCAGGCAAACAAGGCAGATAGGAGTCCTTGCCTATCTTCTTTTTCATATCCTTAGTTGAAAGTATCATGCCGGTAACGCAATCGTCAAACGTACTATCGTCCATATCAGTGATATTCACAAGTATCCTTACAGTGACCTCCTTGGAGGAAAACGGAGGAACAGTGTCGCCTATGACCTCGCCGTCGCTGTTTGTTGTAACGCTGGTCGCATAGCATACCGCGTTGTCATATTCAGAAGAAACATGGCTGATCTCATACTGCGGTATCTTTATCTCAAAAGGAGACGGGTTTTTGATATTGAACACTATATCTGCAAAACGATAGCTTGAACTCAACTCAGAACCAAAAGCTTCTTCGTTGTATACAGAATAATTTGACAGCGCATATGTTTTAAAATCCGTCATACCCATTGTTTTGAACACGTTGTCATCATATCTCACCACGCTCTTGTCTGCGTCGTTGAAAAACAGCGGTGGGAAGAAGAACACCATAAGCACAAGTATGATGACCACCGTAACGATCACCTTTATCACCTTGCCACGCTTTACATATGCTCCTCTTACCTTTACTCCCTTGCTAAGACCTGTCGCCGCCTGCGCAGGCATAGCCGCAGCGTCCTCAAGGAAATCGTCCTCATCGTCCTCTTCCTTGTGCTTGGTAGGGTCATCGTAAGTCTTTGTGGCACGGTCGAACTCCCCTGCCTTGTTGAACTTTTCTCCGTCAAAAATCTCGTCGGCGGTGCGGTTCACTCCGCTGCCCTTGAACTTTTTATCTGACAGCTTTTTTATCTTGTCAACATCAGGCACTTCAATGCTGTCCATTGAAGCCCTCTTGTTATACTGTCTGTAATTCTTATCCATTATTTTATCCCCTTAAATTTTACGTTCCTTATCCCTTAATAAGTGGCTCTAAAGCCTTGAATATCCTGTCCTCAGTATCGGCAACATGAAGCTTTGCAGCGTTTTCCGAGCACTGTCTGAGCTTCTCAGGATCTTCTATAAGCCCCTTTACAGTATCGATAAAAAGCTTTTCCGTCAAGTCTTTTTCTTCGATAACAAAGCCTGCTCCTGCGTTTTGCAATACCATGCCGTTGTAATACTGGTGATTTTCAGCCACCATAGGCGACGGGATAAGCACAGAAGCTCTGCCCATTGCTTCAAGCTCCGCCAGCGAAGCTGCTCCGCACCTTGATATAACAAGGTCAGCCGCAGCCATTGCCACAGGCATATTGATATAATCCTTTATGATACGTCTGCTGTTGTTGATATCTATACCCATAGCCCTGAGCTTTTCAGGATAGTCCTTATATCCCTGATAAGTGCCGTAGGAATGTATATGACACACCTTAACATCATTGTCCTGATACCATTTCAAAAGCTTTGCGATATTCTCATTAAGCACTCTCGCACCCAGACTTCCGCCTGTTGAAAGCACACATATTTCATTTTCATCAAAGCCAAGCTGTTTTTTAGCCTCCGACTTTGACATGGTGTTGAAAGCTCCCCTTACAGGCAGACCTGTAACCACCGTCTTAGCATTTTCGGGCATATACTTTTCTGCCTCTTTCACAGTGAGCATAACAACGTCTGCAGACTTTGCAAGTATCTTGTTTGTCACGCCCGGAAAAGCGTTCTGCTCGTGAATAGCCGTCTTTATGCCCATTTTAGCGGCTTTTCTAACTATAGGTCCAGAAACATAGCCTCCGGTTCCTATAACAAGATCAGGCTTTGCTTCCTTTATTATCTTCTTTGCAGTGCTTCCTGACTTTACAAGACACCCTGCCGCATGGATATTTCTTTTGAGATTTACCCAGTTAGGCTTTCTCTGAAAGCCCTCTATCTTTATAGGATAGAACTTATATCCTGCCGCAGGCACGAGCCTTGCTTCAAGCTTTTCAGGATTTCCCGCAAAGCTTATCTCAGCGTCAGGATAATGTTTTTTTATGATCTCCGCAATGGCAAGAGCAGGATTTACATGACCTGCCGTACCGCCGCCTGCAAGTAAAACTCTGAGCATAGAACTAATACCTCTTTACTTTTTTTTGATGCACTGACGTGAAACGTTGAGCATGATACCCATTTCTGCAAGCTGTATCATCAGTGCAGTACCGCCGTAGCTGAAAAACGGCAGTGAAATACCCGTGTTAGGGAAAGCGTTGCAGGCTACCATAATGTTGAAAAGTGCCTGCGAGCCTATTTGTATTGTTATACCAGCCGCAAGAAGCATACCAAAACGATCCTTGCTTCTTGAAGCGATCATGAAGCCCTCGATTATAAAAAGCACAAACAGCAGTACCACTACCATTGCACCCACGAAGCCAAGCTCCTCGCAGATAATAGCGAAAACGAAGTCGTTTTGCGACTCAGGCAGATAGTATTTTTGCCTTGACTCTCCAAATCCAAGACCGAACCAGCCGCCCGAGCCTATAGACAATAGAGATTCATAGGTCTGGAAGGTCTTTCCGCTAGGGTCGGATTCAGGATTTTTCCAGCTCTGTATACGATCTGAAATATAAGAAAAGCCTGAGCCTGACGCCATTTTATATATCAGCAGCAGCACCCCGAAAACAGCACACACACCGATAAATTTCCAGAAGGTCTTTTTTGGCATACCGCTTATGAACATCATAGACACGCCCATGATACCCACCAGCATAACAGCCGACATATGCCTCTGAAAAATAAGCACTAGCGCCACCGCACCCATTATCACAGTAAACGGTATAATACAGAATTTCCAATCCTTGAACTTAGGATAATTCACCGACATTATGTATGCGAAAATAATAATGAACGTTACCTTCAGAAGCTCCGACGGCTGAAAGCTGATCGGACCTATTTGTATCCAACGCTTTGCACCGGCAACGTCTATTCCGAAAAGAGCTGTATAAAACGTAAGAAGATATGTGGCGATAAACGCAATATATGCTATCTTAGTGTTCTGAAAGAAGTGATAATCAAGATAGCTGGTGGCAAACATCAGAAGAAGACCAAGTCCGGCAGACTTGAGCTGGCTCACCAGATAATAATATCCATCGTTATATTCACTCAGCCCCCACGCATAGCTTGCAGAAAACATCATCAGAAGTCCGAATACAAGCAATACCATTACAAGAATGAAAAACGGCTTGTCTATCTCCGTAAGTATAAATCTGAATCTATGCTTTCTTTTTGCCTGTGCCACAGGTTGTTTAAGAGGAACGTGACTATTATACACTATGCTTCCGTCACGTTCACGTCTAGGACCTCTTATAGCCAAACAAACAACCTCCCAACAAAATCTCTATATGAAAAACCTTCCCGAATATATCAAAAACGCTATCGCCGCCGCAGCCCCTGCCACAGACATCACAGCGAATATCCCGATCACGGCGTGATCTCCGTGACCCTTTTTCTGCAAATGCTCATGAAGCGTGTAACCTTTCATAAGCAGCTTTTTTCTTATCTTAAAAACTATATACTGCAAAAGCCCACAAGCTCCGTCAACGACCACAGCCGCACCTGCCGGCAGGAAAACGAAATATTCTCCCGAAAGCAGCACCGCCATAGTCATAAGACCACCAATCGCCAGCGCACCCGACTCGCCCAAATAAAGCTTCGCAGGACTGCACCCCCAAAAGAGAAAGCCTCCTGCCGCACCCATTGTGCAAACAGCAAAAAGCTGAGCGGCGTCAGAGCCTGCCCCTGCCGCAAGACCGCTTGACAACCCTGCCGAAAATATCAAAGCCGTTACAGCACACAGCCCGTCAGTACCCGTGTCGGTCTTACCGCCTGCGCAATCGTGTATCTTCACCATGTTTATCCCCACTGTCATAAACAGCGGAAAAAGCGGATAAAAAAGCCCGCCGAACTGCACATAGCCCAAGTGAAAAGGCATAAGCACAGCCGTCTGCACTCCTCCGCAGTATCTAAGCCCCACGCATACTCCAAGACATATAAGATACTCCATACATATCTTGTAAAAAGGCTTCATGCCGATGCCGAGCTTTTTCTCCTTAACATAGTCCTCCGAAAGCCCGATAGCCGTGAGCATCATAACTCCGCCCAAAGCGATAAACACACGCCTTGAAAGCTCTCCGCTCTCAAAACTCAGCACCGCCTGCGAGTCATAAAATATAACTCCCGTAACAATGCCGAATATAACGCAGAGCATTATGACAACTCCGCCGAATTTCGGCTCAGAGCCGTCCTTTGCGAACCTGTCGCCTATATAAAAATCGAATTTGCCTGTTTTTATCCTGCGGAAATATGGTATGAACACTCTGCCGAGAACATATCCCAGCACCATTTCACACCCCAGTATCACCGCCTGCACGCTCCAACTCATTTTGTCAGTGCATTGAACACTTCTTCAAGCTTCATTCCTCTGCTTCCCTTGAAAAGCACAGCGTCACCCTTTGCAACTACCTCTTTCAAAGCCGCCGCAAGGTCATCTCTGCTTTCAAAGTGCCTGCAATTTTCCTTTGCAAAACCCTTTTTCTCAGCACCCTCTATATAGCACTTTGAGTCCTCGCCAAAGCAGTAAAGCAGGTCAGCCTTTGAAGCCGCAACATACTCTCCCACATTTCTGTGATAGGTCTTTGAGTTCTTGCCAAGCTCCAGCATATCTCCAAGCACGCAAATGCGCTTGCCCTCCGCCTGTGCCTGTGAAAGCACCGAAAGGCTCGCTTTCATTGAGTCAGGCGCCGCATTGTAGCAGTCAACTATATATGTAACTCCGTCAATGACGGTAACATTCTGTCTTAAACCCTCCGGTTTGAACTGAGCAATGCCCTTTACGATATCCTCAGGAGGAATATCAAGTGCAAGACCCACGCAGAACGCCGCAAGAGCGTTCTTTACATTATGCTCGCCCAAGCAGTTTATCTGGGCGGCTATCTTTCCGCCCTCATAGTTTATAGTAAATGTTATGCTGTTGTCAACAGTCTTAACACCGCTTGCATAAACATCGCAGTCCTTCTTTGATACAGAATAGTAATAAACCTTTCTGTCAGAATGCAGCTGCACCCCTGCAAGCAATTTATCATCACGGCAAAGTATCAGCGGAGCGTCATAAGCCGCACCGTCAAGTATCTCAAGCTTCGCCTTGAGAATGTTTTCCTGCGTGCCGAGATTTTCAATATGTGAAATGCCGATGTTTGTTATAACAGCCACGTCAGGCTGACATGACATTGACATTCTCGATATCTCGCCCTGATGCGACATACCCATTTCGATAACAGCCGCCTCATAACTGCTGTCAAGACCGAAAAGCGTTTGCGGCATACCTATCTCATTGTTGTGGTTGCCCTGAGTTTTCAGCGTCTTGTATTTCTGTGCCACAACAAGGGCTATCATATCCTTAGTGGTGGTCTTTCCCACGCTTCCTGTTACGCCAACTACCTTAACATCGAATTTAGACCTGTAATACCCCGCAATGTCGAGCAATGCCCTTGCAGTGGAGTCAACTATCATACATCTTGCACCCTCCACAGGTCTTTCCGTGACAACAGCCTCCGCACCAAGCTCCATAGCCTTTGCGGCAAAGTTGTGTCCGTCAAAATTCTCACCCTTTAGTGCAATAAAAAGCGAGCCTGGCTTTATTGTTCTCGTATCGGTGGAGATATCGGAAATTTCAACGTCAGCAGGATAGCCGTAGCTTCCGTGAACCGCCGATATTATCTCCTGTAAGCTTAATTTTTCCATTTTAATTCTTATCCGCCAATTTCTCGGCAGTATCTCCTTTCCCTTTTCTTATAAATATATATCTATTTTCATTCATCGCCGAAACGATGTAAACGGGACATCGTATTTCTGCAAAGCAGAAATTGCGCTGCTCCCCTACATAACAAATATGTTATTTTCTATCTCTTATCTGCCCTCAGCTTCAAGCTCTTTAAGAGCGTCCGCAACGACTTCTCTCTCGTCAAAATGTATCTTCACACCACCTGCAAGTATCTGATAATCCTCATGACCCTTGCCGGCAAGCACGATTATATCGTCCTTTTCCGCATGATGTATAGCCCAGTGGATAGCCTCACGCCTGTCAACGATAGTTATGTAAGGGGTCGTCTTGCCCTCCAGACCTACCAGAACGTCGTTTATGATATCCTGCGGATCTTCATTCCTCGGGTTGTCGGAAGTGACGATAAGAAAATCAGCATTGTCCGCCGCAGCCGCAGCCATAAGGCTTCTCTTTGAAGCGTCTCTGTTTCCGCCACAGCCAAAAAGGCATTTTACCTTTCCGCTTGCACTGTTCTTTATAGCCGAAAGCACGTTCACAAGTGCGTCAGGAGTGTGAGCATAGTCGCATATAACCGTGAAATCTCTGCCCGTCGGAACTATCTCCGCTCTTCCTCTTACGCCCTGCATAGTACCCAAAGCTCTGATAGTCTTGTCAACGTCAAATCCAAGGGTCTCACAGCAGGCGATAACAGCCAGCGAGTTTGAAACGTTGAAAAGTCCGGGCATATTGAATGAAACATTGTGCTTTATCTTTCCGTCAGTGAAAACATACTTCACGCCGCTTGCTGAAAGCAGTATATCCTCTGCTCTGAAATCAGCCTTTGTACAGCATGAATAAGTTTTCGCAGGACAGCTTATCTCTTTGAGATACCTTCTGCCGTATTCATCATCAATGTTGATGATAGCGTTGTCAGATATAGTGAAAAGTATCTTCTTGGCCTGATAGTAGTTCTCCATAGTGCCGTGAACGTCAAGATGATCCTGCGTCAGGTTAGTGAAAACGCCTACCTTATAATGACAGCCTGAAAGTCTTTTCTGCTCCAAGCCCTGAGAGGAAGCTTCCATAACAACATAGTCGCACTTTTCGTCAGCCATTTTTCTGAAAAGCTCATAAAGGTCATAAGGTTCAGGAGTCGTTCTTGCAGTAGGATAAACGTCGTCGCCTATCTCGTTCTGACAAGTGCCAATAAGACCAACCTTACAGCCGAATGAAGAAAGCACCTTCTTTATAACAGTTGTTATAGTCGTCTTTCCGTTAGTGCCTGTTACACCGATAAGAGTAAGCTCCTTTTCAGGGTGACCGAAAAATGCCGCACACAGCAGAGGGAAAGCCTCTCTTGTGTTCTCCACGATTATCTGGCAGTCAAGCCCCAGATCTCTTTCGCAGACTACAACTGTACAGCCCTTTTTTATCATGTCCTTAGCAGCGTCATGTCCGTCAAAGGTCTTTCCTTTTATGCACACGAACATCGAGCCTGCCTTGACAGCCTTTCTTGTGTCGCTTGTGACATCGCTTATCTCCATATCAGACAGAGAAGTTTTCGCAACGTCCTTTATGATATCATATAGTTTCATAATTATCATTCCTTATCATGGTTTCTTACTGTGAGCCTACCGAGGTCACTGCAAATGTTACCGACACAGCCGTTCCCATTGGAACGCTCTGTCCTGCTCCCACGCTCTGATCAGACTGTGCAACTGCACCCTCCTCCTCGTAGCCTGAGCCTTCTGCCGTCAAGTTAAGACCATACATATCAAGCGTAGCCTTTGCCTGCTCCTTTGTAAGTCCTTTAAGTTCAGGCACCGTAACAGTTTCTTCCTTGGCGTTTGCTTCTGTATAAAGCACAACCGATCCGCCATGCTCTATCTTTGCGGCAACAGGCGTCTGCTTAACAACAGTGTCGCCCTCGCCCTTGACCTTGACCTCAAGTCCAAGATCTTCAAGTGTCTTTTTGGCTTCCTCAACAGTATAATACTGAACGCTAGGTACTGATACCTGCAAGTCTGCAAGCTCGCTTTCGTCATACTCAGGGAAGATCCCCACATAAGGCAGAACGTCTGAAAGCACGTTCACGCATATAGGTGCTGCCACCTGGCTTCCGTAGAATTTCTCGCCCGTCGGGTGGTCTACCATTACGAGCATTACTATCTCAGGATCGTCAGCAGGAGCGAATGCACAGTATGAAGAAACATACGTCTGACCGGTCGGGTCCTCGTCCATTTTCTGTGAAGTACCCGACTTACCGCCTATCCTGTATCCCTTTATATAGCAGTTAGAGCCGGGCTGACCTTCAACAACGCCCTCGAGTATCTCTCTCATAGAAGCGGAGGTGTCCTCAGAAATGACCTGACGTCTTACAACAGTGTCCATTTTCTTTACAATGTTGCCGTTCTCGTCAGTTATACTGTTCACTACCTGCGGTGTAACAAGATAACCGCCGTTTATAGCCGCCGAGTAAGCTGTTATCATCTGTATCGGCGTTACCTTATTTGTCTGACCGAATGAAGATGAAGCAAGCTGAACAGGGCCCATGTTGCTAAGCGGCATACTGATAGAATTTGATTCCGCAGGCAGGTCGATACCTGTCAGCTCGTTGAAACCGAACGCATTGTAATACTGACAGAACTTTTCAGAGCCAAGCTTCATGCCTATCTGAATGAACACAGGGTTACATGAGTTTAGCATTGCCTGGGCAAGATCCTGCGAACCGTGGTCGGTAGTTGACCAGCAGTGGAAAGTCGTGTCCTCCACCTGTATCTGAGTGCCGCAGCCAAAAGTATCATTAAGAGTGATAGCCTTTTCTTCCAAAGCCGAAGCACCTGTTATGACCTTGAATACAGAACCCGGATTGTATGTTTCCGAAACCGCCTTGTTCTTCCACTGAAGGGACCATGCGTCAAGCTGTTTCTGCTTGTAATCGTTTGAATCTTCATCAAGCCCCGCAAGCTCCGCCGCCGTCTTTTCATCGGAAATAGCCGCAGGCTCGTTAGGGTCATAAGGATCAGAAGTCGCCATTGCGTATATCTGACCTGTCTTAGGATTCATTATGATACCGCAGGCTCTGTCAGTAGGCTGATTTTCCTTAACTGCCTTTGCAAGCTCTTTTTCAAGGATATACTGAATGTTGGCGTCGATATTCAGATTAAGATCGTCGCCGTCCTGAGCGTCATAGCTCTGCTTGTATCTGTATGGTATCTCAGTTCCGTCGCTTGCCTTTGCAGTGATTATCCTGCCGTCAATGCCACTGAGATAATCGTCATAATAAGCTTCAAGACCATATATGCCGTTGCCCTCATAGTCTGTATGACCAAGAACAACAGAAGCAAGAGTATTCTGTGGATAAAGTCGCCTTGTGGTAGGGTCGCACCTTACGCCGTCAATGCCAAGCTCCGTGAGCTTATCCTCGATAGCCGTGGAAACGGTCTTTTCCACCTCTTTTTTCAGCACGATGTACTGAGTATCCGTCTTAGTGAGTTTTTCTCTCACAGTGTTAGTGTCTATCTCAAGATTGAGTGCCAAAAACTCCACAAGTTCGTCAAGACATTCGTCCCCTGATTTCGTTGCGTCAAGTCTTTGCTGATATGTAGCCTTTTTGGATGCGTCGTCCTCTTTGGCTATATATCCCTTAAGCTCCTCTATCTTCTTGTCGTTGTCATCAAGCTTTTCTTTGAGCATAAGAGGGTCTGCATAAACAGTATAGACCGTTGCGCTCTGAGAAAGCACCGTTCCGTTTGAATCATAAATAGTGCCTCTTGACGCTGAAACAGCCGTGCTTTTGAGCTGCTGGGCGTTTGCAAGGGACTGCCACTTATTGCCGTCCTTTATAGACACCGAAAAGATGGTCGCAACCGTATATATAAGTATCGCCGCCACAGGCAGGCTCAGCCAAATATTCAGACGTTGTTTCATTCTGGCACTTGGTCTGTCGGTCATAAATATCTCCTCTCAGGACATTACCGCACATACAAAATATTCAATAATTTAGCATGATACGGCAAATATCGTATTTTCACACATACAAATTAATAGAACAAGAAAGCTAAGCACAAATATCTTGTCCCTAACTTTCCCCATAATTATTTTATTCACTAAGCCCCGATATATTCCAGAACAGAGCTGAACCAGTGTTTTATCTTAACGAACACATTGTCGTCCTCGGCCTTTACCACCTTTGCCACCGAGTCTGACTCCACAGTTACATACTCTATCTGAGATTTATCCAGCTTTTTAAGCCCCAGCTCATTCTCAGCATACTCCTCGACCTTTGACATATTGGTCTTCTGAGCAAGCTCTGACTGTAAGCTTACATTCTCTCCCTGAAGCTGAGCAAGCTGTTCCTCCTGTCTGGTCTGCTCCGAACATAAGCTTGATATTTCGACTCTGCCGTATATCATCGTTCCAAGAACAACAGCCACCAGCAGGCAAATGCCTATCACAGTTACTACCGATATGGTTTTCTGCTTTAGTGCAGGGTTTTTCTTATATTTTATGGCTCTCTGAGCCTCCGCCTCCTGAGCGTTGTCATAGGCACTGTAATCAAATGCCAAGTTATGTACCTTTGCCATTGCGGTAAAACACCTCTCACGATCCACGGGCAAGCCCGTTATTTACACATTCCCAATTTCACACAAATTTTACTCAGTCCTTGATCTTCTCGATCACCCTGAGCTTAGCGCTGCGGCTTCTGTTATTCTCCGCAAGCTCCTTTTCATCAGCCTCTATAGGCTTTCTGTTCACAAGCTTTCCCCTGGGCGTTCTTCCGCATATGCACTGTGGAAAATCAGGCGGACATATACAGCCCTTGCAGAAGCTCTGAAATCTCTGCTTTACCAATCTGTCCTCCAGCGAGTGGAAAGTGATTATGCAAAGCCTGCCGCCCACGTTAAGACAATCAAACGCCTTGTCAAGAGCGATATTCAAATGTTCAAGCTCCTTATTTACCTCTATCCTGATAGCCTGAAAAGTCTTTTTGCAAGGGTTTTTCTCACGCCTTGCCTTCTGCGGAACTGCGCTTTTTATTATCTCGGCAAGCTCCATAGTTGTCTCTATCGGTTTTTGTTCTCTGTATTTTACTATCTTAGAAGCAATGCTTCTTGAAAACTTTTCTTCGCCGTACTCGAAAATTATCCTCGCAAGGCTCTGATAATCATATCCGTTCACAACGTCCTTGGCGGAAAGCCCCTCCCCTGACATTCTCATATCAAGAGGTGCGTCATTGTGATAGGAAAAACCTCTCTCCGCGTTGTCAAGCTGATAAGAGGAAACGCCCAGATCCATAAGAATGCCGTCAGCACCGCTTATGCCGAGCCTTTCAAATATCTCGTCTATCTCAGAGTAATTCCCTCTCACAACAGTCGCAGGATAGCCTGCCAAACGCTCAGTCGCAGTTTTCACCGCCTCGGGATCTCTGTCTATAGCCACAAGCCTGCCGCCCTTTTCGCCGTCAAGCCTTTTAGCGATCTCTCTCGAATGTCCTGCTCCTCCGGCAGTGCCGTCGCAGTAAATGCCGTCAGGTCGAATGTTCAGACCCTCCAAGCACTCATCAAGCAGTACGGGAATGTGGTTAAATTCCATTAAAAATCAAGCCCCTCCAGAGCTTCCATAAGCTCGTTATCATCAATGCTGCTGTTGAAATCGTCCCAGCGCTTTTTATCCCATATCTCACATCTGTCAGATACTCCGGCCACAACGATCTCCTTTTCAAGCCCTGCCACCTCTCTCAGTGACTGCGGAACAAGTATCCTGCCCTGCTTGTCAGGCTCGACCTCGCATGCCCACGCCATAAAGCTTCGCTGTAAAGCTCTCGCCTTAGCCATAGGCAGACTTCTGATCTTTTCGGCTCTTTTCTCGAAATCCTCAAGGGAATAAACGAACAGACAGCCGTCTATACCTTTAGTTACAATGAACCGCTCGCCGATAAGCTCTCTGAGCTTAGTAGGAAAAGTCATTCTTCCCTTAGCGTCCATAGTCTGATTGTAAGTTCCTTTAAGCAAGCACGCCTGCAAGCCGTTCACCTCCCTTGACCGAGTTAAGCAATGAAATGCCACTTTTGAAGCACTCATCACCACTTTTTTGCACTTTTAACCACCGTACAATAATTATACACTATATTATAGAAAATTGCAACAGTAATATTTCCCAAAGTGAATTTTTGCAAGGGATTTTTCTTGGACACTTGGTCAATTTAAGAGAGATTTTAGGGGGATTTTGTAACTTTCGCCTTTTAATTTGTCACCGTCTTGTAATTTGTAAACTTTTAATTAATTTTACATCATACAATATCTTGTGGTGTTTTAAACATTTACACCTGTATAAAGATAGCAGATATTTCCGTGAAACTCCCATACATTCACATCGTATTGACCTTATAAAGTTATTGTAACACAACATATAGTATACGTCAATAGGTTTTGCGAAAAAAAGCACAATTATTTCTGACGCTGTGACAGAAAAAGCAAGAAGGGTGATGAACGGTAGAATATAGTGTCGCAAAAAGGTTAAAATTCGGTAACAAGGAAATTTGTTTTCTAATTTAATTATTACACTATCCGATTTTGTAAATTTTCATTGCTTAGATAAAGAAAATAAAGATTGAAGAGGAATGGAGCATGAGAGAGGGTTTTTAACGTTAAAACAGCCAAAAATAATAGTAAAATTGCACAAAACCGCAAAATAAAGTGGCAAAAAAGGCAACTGCAAGGGTAGAAATACAATATGCAGTAAAAAAGCGGACGCACCTCGGTGCGTCCGCCAAGCCTCAGTTATTTACTTGCAAAAATTCTCAATGTATCTGTCGATACACTGTGCCACGATCTCAGTAGCGTGTTCACGATCCTTAACATCATCGACCACAGTGTCCTTGTGTTCAAGTGCCTTGTATACCGAGAAGAAATGACACATCTCATCAAAAATGTGCTTAGGCAGCTCTGAAATGTCCTTATATATGTTGTATGTAGGATCATTGAGCGGAATACAGATTATCTTCTCGTCAGCCGCACCATTGTCAAGCATGGAGATAACGCCTATAGGATAACAGTCAACCAAAGACAAAGGCGCAAGCGTTTCCGAGCAAAGCACAAGTACGTCCAACGGGTCGCCGTCCTCTGCATACGTCCTAGGGATAAAACCATAGTTTGCAGGATAGTGGGTCGATGTGTAAAGTATCCTGTCCATTCTCAGAAGACCCGTGGTCTTGTCAAGCTCGTATTTTACCTTTGAACCTTTTGGTATCTCTATTACCGCCGTGAATTTTTCCTTTGTTATCACCTTTGGTGAAATATCGTGCCAGATGTTCATGTACATTCCTCCTGTATTTTTATTCAGCTTCGTACATACCCTCAGACTTTAGATTTTCAGGTATGTCAAAAACCGTTTCGCCGTCCGCCTCAACGCATGAGATACAACCGGTGTTGTCCTCATTTATCAAGTCCCACAGTGTTACAACTTCATCTTCACCCACAACGTCTATCCCAAGCCTGTCAAAAAGCTTTTCAAGCTTCTTTGGATTGCGTGAGTATATCTGAAATTCCTGATAGTCTGTGAAATATATCTCCTCGTCATTCTTGTGTGAGCCAAACCCAAATCTCGATACTCCGTCATTTACAAGCACAGTGCCGTAACGCTTCATTATGGCAAGGGCGACCTCTTTCGTGCAGTTATCAAGATAATAGGTCTTGTATCCATCTCTCTCGCTGTCAGGAAGCTCCAGAAAGAAGAATATAGGCTCAGCGAGCTTCTCTATCACACCGCAGGCGACCTTCGCCATGATGTCACAACTCAGCACACCCCTTATATTGTCCCCCTGAATGTGGCAGCAAGACCGCAGTTTTTCCGCTCCACCCACAGATACGCCCTGACAGAGGGTAAAATTATCTTCCATAATATCCTCCGTAAAATAGTTTTATTAACAATATTATAAACCATTTTCGCAGATATTTCAAGTATAACCTATGAATTTACATTAAAAGTTTACGGCAGTACAGCCTTTCAGCCATACCGCCGCTGGAAATCACAAAATTCAGAAAAAAGAACAGCGTTCTCACGCATATTTCGCAAACAGCCTGTTACTTGCCTCTCTGCTCAATAATGCCGATCATCTCGCCCACATCTTTCATACCCGAAACTTCGCCCATTTTGAACCTCATCTTGAACTCGTCTTCCACCGCACCGATAAGAGTGATATGCTCGATAGAGTCCCAATCCTCGATATCATCAGCCGTGGTGTTCTCGTCCACCTCCAAAGTATCGTCATCAAAAACATCTCTGAAAACATCATTAAGTCTTTCAATTATCTCGTCCTTGCTAAGCATAATGCTCCTCCTTCACCTTTATAACAGTATTTTTATCCTCATACCCCTCAACTAAAAGCCGCCAGGCCGTGTTGCCCTCTTCGTCCTGAGATATCTTCTCAAAGCCGAAGCTTTCATAAAGCCATGCCACCATTTTATTTTTCGCCGTAGGGTAATAATGCCCGTATATCTCCCTTATGCCACGCTTTTTCGCCTGTTTCACAAGACTATCCAGCATAGCAAGCTCCATATCCCTTTTCAGCACACGGCATGACATCAGCCAAAGCTCGATATCAAGCCTGCCCTTGTCCTCGCTGTCTGTCTTTCCGATAGTCACCGCCACAACGCCGTTGTCGCCGAATTTGTCATAAAGCTTTCCATACAGCCTTATGTATTCATCAGAGTTATAGACTGCCTCCATTTGCTCCGCAGTGTATCTCTTTGTGGTGAGATTGAACTGATTGCTCTTGTTGGTGAGCTGAGTTATCCTTTGCAGATACAAAGGCGAAAAATCCCCTATCTCTGCCGTCATTTCAAGACTCAAAAGATAATCATGATAATCCGCAAAACTGCTCTGCGCCTTTGCACGCTGAGCGTTCGCCCTGTACATATCATTGCGTTTGAGATCGTCCTCAGAAAGCGTAACAGTTTCAAAATATCCCGAACGGTCAAGCACTCTTATGTAGTCCGTGACTTCCCCTATCTCAGGCACAGCCGTTTCCCCAAGCTGTCCCCTGACTATCTCCCTCTCCGCAGGGTTATCGTCCACAAAAACAAATGCCTCAGAAAGAATGTTAAGCTCCTCCGCCGTGTCAACGATATTTTTGTCCTTTGGCAGCCAGTTGGCTTTTATCGCCACAAAATCATCAGGTCTAAGCACGCCCTCAGGGTGGGAAAGCCCAGCCAAAGCGTTCTCTTCCTCGTTTTTGGAGCATACCGTCAAAAGCACGCCCAAGTCCTTGTGCGCCTTAACATACTGCTGAAACTCAAAATAAGCCATTGCCTCAGCCGTTTCCTTGCCTATCTCGAGATTTTCCACACCGTCGTCACCAACGATGCCGCCCCAAAGAGTGTTGTCAAGGTCAAGAGCCAGCGCCTTTTTGTTCTTGCCAAAGATAGCCTTTATAATATTCGCCACCTGAAAAGCCAGCTCAGGTATAGCCTCGATATTTAGCGCATATTTGTAAAGATACCAATACTTCGGCTCGCTCCACTTTTCAAGCCCATATGCCGCTGACAGCCAGTTTATATCATTGAGATAAACCTCCGGCCTCCGGGCTATCCTGTCATACAAAGCCGAATTGAGCCTTGTGACGAAGTTCACCTTTCCACGCCTGTCGGAAGCGTCCATGTTTCCCATAAGGCGGAAAAACGGAAGCTCAAAATTGTTCTGTATCACAGGACAGCCGAAATGCTCTTTCACTCCGTCCCAAGCCTGAGAAAGCCTGTCAAGCTCAGCGTTCAACCCCTGCTCTATCTCCTCTTCACCCGACCTGGGGGTAGGAGAAAAGCTGAGGTTTCTAAGGCTCGTGTGTATATAAACGATATCAGGTTTAAAGCGGTCAAGCTCCTCGTTTGAGAACACAGCGTCCTGCCAGAACTGTCCGTATTCCGATTGATAGAACTCACATTCAAAGCCCATGTCAAGCAAAAACAGCTCCAATACCGACACGATATCGTCCGTAGTCGAGCCGCCCAGCACAGCCACCCTCTTTTTCAGCCGCACCGCTCCGTCGCCCAAAAGCTGCCTTTTCAGCGACCTTTTCTTTTTCATTATAAACCCATTGTCAAATGGATACTCCAACTCTTTCATTCTTTTTTACCTTCTCTTAAATAACTCTCAGCCCCTATGAGCCTGTCACTTCTTCCTGCTGTACCTAAAATCGCAGTATGATGCACCCTCAGCAATAGTTCCCGTCCTAACGAGTTTCATGTTCATCATGTCCGCCAGCACAAAATCCATTCTGCATATGTAAGCCGCCAGTTCAGGACACCCCTCGTCCTTGCAAAGCTTGCACGCCCCACATTCGTGATAATCATACCCAAGGTCATATTCACCATTGCCCGGCAGTATGTCCACCACCCAGTCGTTTTCATATAACCTCTTGTGACTGTCTTCCGACCATTTCAAACGCCCTGGCATCTTCTTAGGGTCAAGATAACTGTCCACATCACCCATGACCTTGTGAAAAAGCTTTGAAGCGCAAAGCCCGTCACGGAATATCTCAAAATTCTCCTCCGCAGACTTCCCTGTGCTCCTGTTCATGGCAATGTAATAGCTCGCCATAATGTACGAACTCAAAAGCTTTGACTTACCAATATCCTTAGCCCTCGCAACTATCTTCCCATGCTCTTCCTCTATCTTCTTAGCCACCTCTTTAGAAAAGCCCCTCCTTTTAAGCTCCGCCTTTACCACACTGTGATAAAAGTGAAATATCATCTTCACACTAAACGTATTTTCCATATTTTCACCTTTCTATACGTTAAACAACGCCAACTCTATTCCCGATTATCTATATTGTAAATAACGCAAGCAAACCCGGTTATCACCGCAAAAAGTATCGCACCGCCAATTTCCTCCTGCAATGCCGCCCCAACAAAATAGCCTGCCACCGCCGCAAAAAACATGATAACAACAGCCGCCACCGTCCTAAATTTTTTCATAACGCTCAACCTCCAGCCTATCTCATATTATCCAAAGCCATACGGCAAACCTCGTCCGTTAGCTTCACCTTACCCAAACCTACAGCACACAAACCACAAACCAGTACATATAAGGTACCAGCGTCATAATGATATCATAAACTGCAAGAATTTTTCCCGACAGAGCATGACCATTCGCCGTACCCTTTTTCCAAACCAACAAACTGTACAGCACGCTCACCGCAATATGTATCAAACCACAAGCAAAAATTATCCAATGAAAAACATCGTCCTGAAACTTCCCCTCACTGCCTGTCAGCTCAAAGCTAATGATTACCACCCAGCCCAAAAGGTCATTTCCCAGGCCACTGATAACATGAGCCGCTATAGCCCAAAATTTCTTCATAAGCATACCCCCTATGCCAAAAGCATCTATTTTTTTATTTTCTGATAACTCACATTTTATCATCACCCTGCACAAAATTCGCCCCACAAATTCGTGCAAACAAATGATTTATGTTTTAATTTGGCAACATTTCTGCAATTGTTGCATTTTTTATGCAACAAAAGTGGTGATTTTCGGGATAAGTAGAAAGCGTTTTGATACTTGCGGGCACGTACAAGCCCTGCGACTTAGTGAATACGATGAGAGATTCTGGAACAGGCTGTAGAGAACTTGTGTCAAAGCGTGGGTGTGCATTGCGGTATTTTGTGTATACGCAACCAAGGGCATAATACCCAATGTCGCACCCCGAACGCAACTTGAAAATTGAATATATATATCGGACAAAATTACGGCAACAAATCTGTAGGGGCGAACAGCGTTCGCCCGTCGAAGAAACAAGTCCACGATTACAACCATTGTAGGACAGAACAAAAAACTATCCTATCACGCTTGTAGGGGCTGGCGCCCTCGACAGCCCGCCCGGAGGTGTAATGCTGTGATTGTTGTATCTTTGATGCCAAATTATTTTCGAGGTACATTATTGTGATATTCCCCGATAATTCAAAGTGCAAGAAATAGCGGGCTGTCGTATTTCTGCGAGCTTGCGAACAGAAATTTCGCCAAGCCCCTACAATGCTGAAATTATGCAAATTCTGAACACGGGCGAACGCTGTTCGCCCCTACAGTTATTTAGGCAAGTCCTACCTCCGCAAAATCGCTCCGCTCTTTGCGTATCTACGTTTTGCTATGGGACAGAAAAGCGGTGCAGATTTAATTCTCCGATATCACTTTCATCTAATATCTGACTTCTATATGCTATTTTTCATTAAATCTGCACCTTGTCGGCTTGCGCCGAATGAGGCTCTGCCTCATACTCCGCTCGGGGCTTTGCCCCTAGACCCCACAAGCCCTCTAGCGCCGGGCTTGAGCGTGCGCTTTATCTCTTGCTTCGCTCGGTGCTTTATTTTACTTTATGCTTGCAATTTACTTTGGCTTGCTATGCTCATTCCTCACTCCTCACTCCTCACTTAAATCCCCCCTCCGACAATTTTTTTACACAAAACTGTGTTATGTTTAAACTGAGTTTATAAAACCCTATTATAATATCTTTACAATAACAAAATTAGGAGAAAATATATGCTTAGTTTAAAGGACATAAAAAAAGATTATGTCGTTGGTGATTCCACCGTTTCTGCCCTTAAAGGCGTCAGCATTGATTTTCGTGAGAATGAGTTCGTTTCTATCCTCGGCCCGTCAGGCTGCGGTAAAACCACTCTTCTTAATATTATCGGCGGCCTTGACAGATATACAAGCGGTGACCTTAACATTAACGGCAAATCTACCAAGGATTTCAAGGATTGCGACTGGGATTCCTACAGAAACCATTCCATAGGCTTCGTGTTCCAGAGCTATAACCTTATACCGCACCAGACGGTGCTTTCAAACGTTGAGCTTGCTTTGACCCTCTCAGGTGTTTCAAAGTCAGAAAGACGTGAAAGAGCCGTCAAGGCTCTCGAGCAGGTGGGTCTTGGCGACCAGCTCCACAAAAAGCCTAATCAGATGTCAGGCGGTCAGATGCAGAGAGTTGCCATTGCAAGAGCCTTGGTGAATGAGCCTGACATTCTGCTTGCGGACGAGCCTACAGGTGCGCTTGATACTGAAACAAGCGTGCAGATAATGGAGCTTTTGAAGAGCATTTCAAAGGACAAGCTTATTATAATGGTAACGCACAATCCTGAGCTTGCAATGAAATATTCTTCAAGAATAATCAAACTTCTTGACGGAAAGGTCATAGATGATTCCGACCCTCTTGACAAGAATGTTGTTGAGCCTATCAAAAAGCCTGAAAAAGAGCCTACTAAGGCTGACAAAAAGGCGGCGAAGAAAGAGCGCAAAAAGCTTAAAACTTCCATGAGCTTCCTTACTGCGCTGTCTTTGAGCCGAAACAATCTTATGACAAAAAAGGCAAGAACGCTTCTTACCTCTTTTGCAGGCTCTATTGGTATAATCGGTATCGCACTTATCCTTTCTATCTCAAACGGCGTTCAGCTTTATATAGATCAGGTGCAGTCTGATACTCTTTCAAGCTATCCGCTTCAGATAACAAAGACCACCGCAAGTATAGGCGAGATAATGAACACCATGGCGAAAAACCATGAGGATTCAGCAAACCACGATAAAGATAAGGTCTATTCTCAGAATGCCATGGGCGAGATGATAAACACTCTCATGGAAGAAACAAAGGTCAACAATCTGGAGAAGTTCAAGAAATATCTTGACGATAACAGCGACCTGAAAGACCTTACAAGCGATGTTCAGTACACATACGCCACCACACTTAACGTTTTTACGGAGAGCGACAGCGGTGTAATGCAGGTCAATCCGTCAACGCTTCTTGAAGATATGGGATATATGTCCTCAACTCAGATGGAAGCAATGTCCATGAGTGGCTCAATGGGTGGCATGATGGGCATGGGTACTGACGTATGGAGCGAAATGATAGATAATGAGGAGCTTATCGACAAGCAGTATGACGTTATCGCAGGACGTTTGCCTGAAAAGTATAACGAAGTTGTGCTTGTAGTTGATAAGAACAACGAGATAAACGACTATGTGCTTTATTCTCTTGGACTTCTCGACCCAAGCTCACTTAACGGCATAGTAAGACGTGCCATGGCAGGAGAGGATATATCCGTTGACAGCGAACAGCACGTTTACACCTATGATGAGCTTCTTGACCTGAAATTCAAGGTCGTTCCTACACCTGATTTCTATAAGAAAAAAGACGGTGTGTGGGAAGATATGACAGGCGATGAGAACTACATGAAAAAGGCTGTTGCAAACGGCACAGAAATAAGTGTAGTCGGTATCCTGCGACCTGACGAGGACGCTTCCTCTGCTTCCATAAGCGGTGCGATAGGCTATCGTCATGACCTTATGACATATCTTATCGACGAAGTAGATAACAGTGAGATAGTAAAAGAGCAGATAGCAAACCCTGACATAGATGTTTTCACAGGACTTAAGTTCAAAAAGGACGAGAATGCGGCAGATACAGACAGCAGTTCAGAAACCGTTTCCGACAGCACAGCCGATACAGAAAGCAAGGCTGACAAAACAGCAGACAGCTCCGACACAGATAAAAAGGCTGGTTTGGCAGCAGGCGGCGACAGCTCTATGGAAATTCCTGAGGGAATGACCGAGGAGCAGTATAAGGCTCTTATGGAGCAGAGCGGTGCTTCCGATACAGGCGAGCTTGCGGATATGGGCATGAATGCCATGGGTTCAATGGATATGTCAGCAATTCAGGGTGGTGATATGTCATCGCTTACCGAAACTCAGAAGAAGTATATAGCTTCACTTTCTGACGAGCAAATGGAGCTTATGAAGCAAATGCTCAAAGAACAGTCCGACACAAATGCGGATCAGCTTGCAAACAGCGGAAAATATTCCACTTCAAACTATGACAACAACATGAAAACTCTTGGCTATTCAGTTGTTGAAGACCCTGACAGCATAAATATCTATCCTGTGGACTTTGCTTCAAAGGAAAAGATAATAGATATTATCGACGATTACAACGACAGTGTTGGAGAGGAAGACAAGATAGAATACACTGACTATGTGGGCCTTATGATGAGTTCTATCACGTCTATCATAAACGCTATCAGCTATGTTCTTATCGCATTTGTTGCGATTTCACTTGTGGTATCATCTATCATGATAGGCATTATAACCTACATCTCAGTTTTGGAAAGAACAAAGGAGATAGGTATTCTGAGAAGTATAGGTGCTTCAAAGAGGGATATATCAAGAGTGTTCAATGCCGAAACAGTTATCGTGGGATTTGTGGCAGGTGCATTGGGAATAATTATCTCCTATCTGCTCACAATACCGATAAACATGATAATCGCACATCTTACAGATGTGCCGATAAGAGCTTCAATACCTGTCAGTGCGGCAGTTATACTCATTGCAATAAGCATTTGCCTGACGCTTATCGCAGGTCTGTTCCCGTCAAGAGTGGCGGCAAAGAAAGACCCTGTTATCGCACTGAGAACAGAATAGTTTATTTTAGACCCTAAGGAGGTAATTACTATGAAAAAGCTTACAGCAGAAAAAATTGACAACATCATGGGCACAATGAGCTGCATCGTAACAGGTCTTTGTCTGATGGCTCTCATTATGATGGGACATTGTTGATTTCCTGACATTTCCATAACAAATTCCTATATAAGCTCTGCCCGTCATACCATTTTGGTTGGCGGGCAGTAGTTTTCTTGTGAATTGGTGCGGTATGGCTTAGAATATTCTATAAACCGTCACAAATTTTACACAATAATAGGTTATTATATAAGCAAAGAATATGAATTAAGGTAGCAACACTCAAGGATTGTACGCAAGCAGATTGCGTGCAAAACCTACAGGCGTTCCTTGTGCGGTGCTGCCTGAATAGGAGGGAATGACTATGGCAAAAATACTTGTTGTAGACGATGAGATAAAAATAAGAGAGATAATCAAAGAGTATGCCGAGTTTGAGGGATATGAAGTAGCTCAGGCTGAGGACGGTATGCAGGCTGTGGAAATGGTGAAAAATCAGGATTTCGATATTATCATAATGGACGTTATGATGCCGAAGCTTGACGGCTATTCAGCTTGCAAGGAGATAAGAAAAATAAAGCAGATACCTGTTATAATGCTTTCCGCAAGGGGCGAGGAGTATGACAAGCTTTTCGGCTTTGAGATAGGCGTTGACGATTATGTGGTAAAACCGTTCTCGCCAAAGGAACTTATGGCAAGGATAAGGGCGGTGCTTAACCGTGCGTCAGCTTCTCAGCGCACTGAGGACGTTATAAGATACGAGGGATTAGAGATAAACTTTACAGCCCGTGAGGTAAAGATAGACGGGGAGAAGGTTTCCATGACTCCGAAAGAGTATGACCTGCTTTTCTATCTGGTGAAGAACATGAACATTGCGCTTTCAAGAGAGAAGCTTCTTGAAGAGGTATGGGGCTTTGATTTTTACGGTGACGACAGAACTGTGGACACTCACATAAAAATGCTGAGAAACAGCCTTGGAAAATACCGCAATCTTATTGTTACTCTGAGAGGAATGGGATATAAGTTTGAAAAGATCCAGTAAGCTTGCAGAAGTCAAGGAAAAAGTCAGTAATAAGACAGCGGAGATAAAGGCTAAAAGAAGTCTGCGGTCATATGTGTGGATGTATTTTATCTTCTTCACGGCTTTTATTCTTATTCTTATTTGGCTTTTTCAGTATTTTTTCTTGGAAAGATATTATCAGTCGGCGAAGATAAGAGATATTACAGACGCTGCAAATCAGATAATCCAAGCATATGGCACTGACCAGCAGGAGGTAACGAACCGCTCGCTGGCTTTTGACAACAGCCTTTGCGTCGTTATAACGGACGAAATGGGCAATCCTCTTGTGATGGAAAACAACATGGGAGCATATTCGCACCTTAACAAAGTCATAAATAAGGGCTATGGCATCGGACTTTTCAAGATGATATCTCAGTTAAAGCAGTCGGACGATAACTACATCACGAAAATTGCTCAGAATGAGAATTTCAAGAGCAAGGAGATTTTTTACTGCACGTCTATCTACACTGACGATTCGGATAAGCAGGCGTATCTTTTCATTGAAAGCTCAATAGAGCCGATAGATTCCACTGTAAGCATTATAAGAGAACAGCTCATTTATATCACTATCATACTTTTTGAGCTTGCTTTTATTGTAACTATGTATATCTCAAAGCGACTTTCAAAGCCTATCGTTGATATTACAAACACGGCAAAGAAATTCGGTGAAGGGGATTATACGGTGGAGTTCAATGGTCATGGCTATTGTGAGATAGAGGAGCTTTCCACGGTGCTTAACAATGCCAAGGACGAGATACAAAAGGTATCGGAGCTTAGGAAAGACCTTATTGCGAACATATCTCACGACCTGAGAACACCGCTCACTATGGTAAAGGCTTATGCGGAAATGATAAGGGACTTGTCGGGGGATAATCCTGTGAAGAGGCAGGAGCATATCCAAGTCATTATCGACGAGGCTGACAGGCTTTCAAGTCTGGTAAATAATCTGCTGGAGCTTTCAAAGCTGGAGTCGGGCAATGCGGAGCTTAAACTCACGGACTTCTCTATAGTTGACAAGCTCAATGACTGCATGACTCGATATCAGATACTCATAGAGCAAAATGGTTATGATATCAAGTATATTCCGGACGAGGACAGAGTGATAACGGCGGACATCGCAAAGCTGGATCAGGTCATTTACAACTTTATAAACAACGCTATAAACTACACTGGTGACAACAAGGTCATTCGTATCAAGCAGATAAACAAGGCTGATGTGGTTCGTATTGAAGTAACAGACAACGGAAAGGGCATTTCTAAGGAGCTTCTGCCGAAGATATTTGACAGATACTACCGTGACGCAAAGGTAAAGCGTGACGTGGTAGGCACAGGACTTGGACTTTCCATTTGTCAGGAGATACTCAAAGCCCACGGCTTTGCATACGGCGTTCAATCGGAGGAGGGCAAAGGCTCGACCTTCTGGTTTGAAGCAAAGATCGCAAAGCAGGAGAGCAAGACTGTTCAGAAAATGGAGAGCAGGCTTTCGCTCAGCGGGCTGGAGGAGAAATAGGGTAAAATTTAAGAGTGCATTATCTGAGGTGGTAATGCACTCTTTTTTATTATATCAGCGTCTGCCATGGTAAAATAACAAAGTTGGGTTTATAAATAATGATCCATGAGCGGCAATAAAAAACCGCCTTACATAAAGTAAAGCGGATCGGGTGCAGGGGCACGCCCCTGAATTTGTAAAAGTGACACACAAATTATCACAGCGGTGACTCTGTGTGTTTACGAAAAGCCTTGACGGGAAATGCCCGCCACGGCGAGTGGCTGGTGGAGGTGAGGAGAATCGAACTCCTGTCCGAAAGCCTATCCCCACGAACTTCTACGAGTGTATTCTGTTATTGCGGAAAACTCCCGTTCCCTTGCACAAAGGCAAACAGACACGCCTGTGTGTTTGGTAGGCTGTGATACATCACAAGGCTACAGCCGTCGCTTTGTAACGTTCACCACTGATCGACGCCTTTACCAAAGCCGTGGTACTCTAAGGCAAGACGAGCGCTGACTTAAGCAGCAGCTAATTCAAAATTATCGTTGTCGTCTAATTTTAAAACGTACGCCGTTTAAAGAGTGTGCGCTCCTCTACTCGCTTATCGTGCTTCAAAACCCCCGTCGAAACCTTTACACCCCCATGTTAGTTTCGCTCTTTCATGGCACGCTCTATGTCACGCTGTGCGGCTTTCTTTGCCATGTCGTCACGCTTGTCATAAAGCTTTTTACCTTTGCAAAGCCCAAGTGCAAGCTTGACCCTGCTGCCTTTGAAATATAGCGACATCGGGATAAGCGTAAGACCCTCCTGCTGTACCTTTCCGAACAGCCTCAGTATCTCACGTTTGTGGAGCAGCAGCTTTCTCTCCCGGCGTGGATCACGGTTGAAAATATTGCCGTGTTCATAAGGGGATATGTGCATACCTTTGACCCACATCTCTCCGTCCTCGATAGAACACCAACTGTCTTTCAGATTGACGCCGCCATTCCTTATAGACTTGACCTCTGTTCCCACAAGCTCGATACCACATTCTATCTGCTCCAGCACGAAATAATCGTGACGTGCCTTTCGGTTGTCGGCAATCTGCTTTGTGCCTTTTTTGTCTATCGCCATACTGCTCACCTCCCGTGGAATATTATTATAACACCATTTCATGCCTTTGTCAACAGGCAAAGAGTTCAAAAAATTGTACAAATGGTCGTAATGTTTAGATTTTTACTCATCTCTGTGTGTGCTTATGTGCAAATTCGAGTATTGAAATAGCTTTTATGGTGTGATATAATATTAGGTGTGAGAAATAGTTAGTTGAAAGATGAGAGAAGATCCGGTATGAAAAATAAGAAAATAGATATGTTAAACGGTCCGCTTGTGGGAAAGATCGTTATTTTTGCACTGCCCCTTGCATTGTCAAGTATTTTGCAGCAGCTTTTTAACTCCGCTGACCTTGCGGTGGTGGGCAGATTTGACAGTGACAAAGCCATGGCGGCGGTTGGAAGCAATTCTTCGTTGGTGAACCTTATTGTAAGCCTTTTTCTTGGGCTTTCTGTCGGTGCAAATGTTGTGGTGGCCAGGCTTATAGGTCAGGGGAGAAAAGATAAGGCAAACGAGGCTGTACATACGGTGGTGCTTTTGGCGGTCATAAGCGGATTTATCATACTGGGTGTAGGCGAGATACTTGCACCGATACTTCTTGGCATGATGAATGTGCCTGACGATGTTTTAAAGCTTGCAACGCTGTATCTCAGGATATTCTTCTTTGCAATGCCTTTTATCGAGATATACGATTTTGGTTCGGCGGTGCTTAGAAGCAAGGGCGACAGCACCCGACCTCTTTACGCTCTTATCACCGCAGGCGTTATAAATGTTATTCTGAACCTTGTATTCGTGATCGTGTTCAAAATGGGCGTGGCAGGCGTTGCAACGGCAACTGTTATATCAAACTTTTTCAGTGCCTGTATGATACTTTACTTTCTTACCCACGAGGAGGAGATGCTAAGACTTGATTTCAGAAAGCTCAGGATACGCTGGGAATATCTCCTCGGCATCATAAAGATAGGCTTGCCGGCTGGTTTGCAGAGCATGGTTTTCTCACTGTCAAACGTTGTGATACAGGCGGCGATAAACAGCTTCGGTTCAGACGGTATCGCCGGAAGCACAGCGGAACAGAATTTTGAGTTCATGGCATATTTTGTGATAAACGCTTTCGCTCAGACTGCGACCACCTTTACAAGTCAGAATTTTGCGGCTCAGGATAAGGAACGCTGTAAAAAGATATACAGGCTTTGCACCTTTATCGGGCTTGCAAGCTGTCTTGGGCTGAGTATGATATTCCTTATTGGCAGACACCTTTTTATACAGATCTTCTCAACGGACGAGAACGTTATACACTATGCAATGATAAGAATGTGGTCAGTTTGCCTGCTGGAGCTTCTTACGGGCGTTTACGAGATATCGGGCGGCTGTCTTAGGGGAATGGGTCACTCTATGACACCTGCGGTCATAACTGTGCTTGGAACCTGCGTGTTCAGGCTTGTGTGGGTGAACACGATCTATGCGGCTCACAGAAGCTATCTTATGCTCATGATAGTTTACCCTGTTTCCTGGGTGATAACAGGCACTGCGGTAACAGTGGCTTACTTTATCATACGGCGCAAAGAGTTTGCACAGATAGGAAAACGCAGGGCGGATATTATTTGATAGACAGGCGACAATTCAGATAGACGTGGGAAGGGGCAAACGCTGTTCGCCTCTACAGAAAAAGATAATTCTGTACTCTGAAAGCTTTAGGATTTTCGGAGTGCAGATTTTTTTTGAAAAAAGTCGCAGCTGTCCAAAAAAAGTTACCACAAATGGTTTTTAGTGTGATATAATACATACATCAGGAACGAACAAAGACTTCTGCACACTCCTTTTAAATTGTTTAAATTGTGTTTTATTTGTTATCTTATGGTGTTTACTACTCTTTTGTTTGATTTTGTTTTGGTTTTTGAAACTTTGCGATGTTTTCATAATACCCCTTTACTGTGTTCCTGAGAGCAGAAGTCATTTTTTTACCGCAGTTCTTTTTGAACTGCGGTATCTTTTTTATGTGTTATATAAGCCTATAAAAACAGGCGTCATGCTTTTGATACAAAGCCTTTTCGCAGAAGGGGGATAAGTAATCCGCCAATGGAGTTGCCAAGGGACATTATAATTAGGTAGCCAAAGGCTTTAACGCTCCACAGGTCTGCTATGGTAAAGAAATACATATTAGCGACGCAGTGTTCAAAGCCGCTGAGGATAAAGACCACAACGGGGAGAAATATTGCAAGTATCTGTCCCACAGGGTTTTGGATAGTTTTATAGCCGTCTGCGGCAACGAACATAAGTATTCCGCAGAAAAATGATAGGATAAAAACGCTTGTGATATTATCCCCAAGCTTTATATTGCAAAGCTCTGTGGCTTTGTCGCTTATGGTGGATATGCGTGTTTGGGTAATAAGCAGGGCGGAGAGGACGGTTCCTGCAAAATTGCCGAGCCATATTATGCCAAGCTCACCGAGATAAGAGGGTTTGTTTTCAACTGCATATCCGACTTTTCCTGTGAAGAGATTAAAGCCAAAGGACAGTATCACAAACAGTCCAATGCCGAAAAGAAACGCTCCCAGATATTTGTTAGGGCAGGAAAGATAGACTGTTCCGCCTATGGCTATCGCCACGCCTGTGAGCAAAGAACGCAGAAATATGTCGATAATTTTTTTCATGTAAATTCTCCTATAACTTTTTTGTGACAAAGCACTGTGTTATTATATTATATTATAATGGCTGTTTCAACAAAAAAGTGGCATTGTTTACACTTATTTTGATTTTTGTTTCCAAGTAAGCCATGGGTAACATGAGCTTTGTGACATATTTCTTGTGATATGGGAGATATGCGATGTGAAGAATAGTCAGAACAGATCCAGCATACTGTCGAGATAAATTTGCTCTCTGACCTTTAGCTGATGTTCGGGTCTTGTCATATAGTAGAGCAGAAATTCAAGGATAATGGCACTTCCAAGGCTTCTGCCCTCTATTTTGAAGTTTGAAAAGCCCATTGGGAGATAGGTGTTTTGGATATCCTCTATGCCGATAAAGGCGGGGCTTTCCATGGCTTTTGAAAAGCGGTAGCCCTCTGAGGCATTGGGTGCTTTGCAAACATGGTCGGGACAGTTTTCACCGAGATTTTTGCGGCTGACGTTTTCATAGCAGTTTTTTCGGTCTGCACAGCCTATATAACAGCACTCGTTGCAAAGAAACTCAACTTTGTTTTTCTGCTCAGCGGTGAGATCTGAGAGTTTATCCAGGGCTTTGTTTAGGCGAAAGTCGGGGACTACATAGGAAAAATCGTCACGGTCAAGCTCGTTTACAAGCTGAGAAAACTCGGTGAGGACTTTTGTGGTAGAGGACACAAAATAGAGGTGGGGATAATTTTCTTTGATATACGAGAGCAGCAGGTCGGAGCATATTATCACGCCATTTTGTGGAAGCGGGCTTTGGGAAAACAGTCTGCAAAGCTCGTTGCACTTTTTGTCTGAAAGGTGTTCTTCTCTTAGCAGGGAATTGCTGAAGGTCAGCCGTGAGGAGATGTTATATTCTTTCATAAGGTCGAGGACTTCTCGTGGAGAATGTTCGCCGAAGCCTGCTCGTCCACCGCCCCATATACAGTCGGCAGGTGCGCCATAGACAGAGCCTATTTCGCACCAGTCATAGAAATAATCTCTATGCTCACGGAATATGGGCAGGAAAGCGGAGTAAAGGTCATAAAACTCGAAAAGCCCCGGCAGGTGGTAGTATGCTTTACTGGTCATGCGGGGTCACCTCTTTTTTTATCATTATAGCATGGCGGGGGTGGGAAGTCAAAGTTGTTTTTTCGCACTGCTGTCCTCTTTTAGTACCACAGGTTCACGAAGTTTATCAAATAATCCCATATAATTTTCCTCCGATAGTTTTTTAGATAGTGTTATTATACCATATGCCGTATGTCATTTCAAGTATTTTACTTTGCAATGTGGTACAATTATTGTAGTACTACACAGATTAAAAGGGCTTGACTTTGAGGGCTGTTGAAATATTGCGGATAATGTGATATACTGTCAATAAACGAAATACCGCAGCAACGATAGGACGGACAATGTGCTTGTCAGGTTTTCTTCTTTTGCAAGGCTAAGCGAGGCTTATCCTAATTATTTTGCGGATATAGGGGAATTTGTTGGCGTTGTAAAGGGGTAGTTGAAGTGAGATACATTACAGAGGTGACGGCAAAATGACATACCATTATTATGGCGACAAAAATGCTGATATTGTTCTTATCCAGCCTGTGGGCGACCATGATCTGCCTGAGATAGAAAATGAGGTGGCAGAGATAAAAAAGCTCACGAGTGTGGATTTTCAGCTTATTGCGGTGAAGGTCGAGGATTGGAACGATGAGTTATCGCCTTGGAACGCCCCTGCGGTATTTGGCAATGAGGGCTTCGGCAATGGAGCGGAAGACACTCTGGCGGAGATATTAACGCTTTGCTCGGACAAGAGCAAGAATTATTACATTGGCGGATATTCTCTGGCAGGGCTTTTTGCCTTGTGGGCGGCGTTTCAAACGGAGAAATTTTCAGGCGTTGCGGCGGCTTCTCCGTCGGTGTGGTTTCCTGATTTTGTGGGGTATATGAAAGAGAATAAGATAAAATGCGACGCTGTTTATCTCAGCCTTGGTGACAAGGAAGAAAGGACGAAAAATGCGGTCATGTCAAAGGTGGGCGACTGTATCCGTGAGAGTTATGATTTGCTGACGGGGCAGGGTATCGAATGCGCCCTTGAATGGAACAAGGGCGGGCATTTTAAAGAGCCTGCTTTGCGGACAGCTAAGGGGTTTGCTTGGGTGATGAACGGAAGATAGGGGAATGGCAATGGATAAGAAAAAGACGAGCGTTTTTATAAGTCTTATCTTTCGGAGAACGGAGTTTGGCTGACGGAGAGTGTACCTGTTAGGTTTCTTGAGAGAGTTTAGGGCTATGGCGAAAAAACAGAACGCAGATTCGGCCAAGAGGATCCTTATCAAGTGGGGACTCAGAGGCTTCAGAGGGCGTTTATTTCTTAAACGCAGCGCCGCTGAATTTATCATGTAGATGGCTTACCATGCAGAACTGTATTGATAGCCGCTGAAAGGTAAAATTGGTTTGCCGCTTCAATGTGCATTATCTAGTGCCTTGAAAGCGGCATTTTTTTAGTTCTTTTACGTTCTTACCGCACCAATAGTCAATAAGCCAGATCACTTTTCTGAACTGCTCACAGCTTTTAAATCCCGTATTCTTCTTTTGTCATCGTCTGTAAATTTTGTTTTGAGCAGGTCTTTTAAGCCGATTTCTACCAAAAAGTGTTGAAAACCCGTCCTTTATATGGTATAATTGGAATGTTATATTTCGATAACTCTCGTCGATATCTTTAGACGTTGTTTCTTTCGTGTATAAATACAATTTATAATTTCATTTGAGGAGAAGCTAAAATGGTGGACAAGAAAAACATTATTGATGCCTGGATAATGATCGAACATTTATCCGAGGGCGATATTAAAGATAATGACAAAGCTATATTCAAGTTGGAAAGCCCTAAGGAAAATGATTTTTACTCCTATATTCAGAGTAATATCACGAACAACAAAATTTGTAACGATATAAATAAACAAAATAGTGGGATAGTTCTGTATTTTGATGTGTTCGATTTCATTGACGTTATTGCAATACTTCGTGAAAAATATAATCTTAAGCCTACTAACGAAGAATTAAATACAGGAAAGAAGTTCAGTTTCGCCCTGTACTTTGACAAAAAACTGAACTATATGCAGGATATGATGTTTTTCGCTGAAAGCGCATACATACGTTATTTTAAAAAGATCCCCAATAAAGCTGATTTCAAAATATTTGAAGACGAACTAAAAAAAGAACTTGCTCAGCTTTTTGATGAGTCTTCAGAAGATGCAGATAAGTTCAATAAAGCATTTAACAAAGTCCTAAAGAAATTCAAAATATCAACAGATAGCTGTAGGATCCAATTCCTTAAAAATATAGAAAGTGACGCAACAAATCTTCATTCTTTTTTCATTGATGATCTTGAAAATGCTAAAGAAATATCGACCGCTAATCTTAACCTATACCTTTACGGAAACACAAAAAATCGAATAAATCTGGACAGTAATAATACTTCTCTGAATTTTGCCCCTAATGTTTTTGAGGATATACTTCAGCCTAATAATTATCCATTGGGAAGATTTCCTGGGAATACAAAATTTGCTCTTTCGCTTATGCAACAGGTTGCGGTAAATCTCTCAGCAGGATATGATGACACAACAATAAGAAGCGTGAATGGTCCTCCGGGAACAGGAAAAACCACTTTGCTGAAGGACATTTTTGCAGAACTTATTGTAAAACAGGCTTATGATATTGCCAAACTAAGAGACAGGTCGATCAAGGGAACAAAAGAGACAATATATTTTGACAACGCATCTATTGGCGTACTTCCAGAGATCATTACGGAAAATAATATTGTTGTTGCAAGCTCCAATAATGGTGCAGTGCAGAATATCGTAAATGAGCTTCCACTTACCAAGGAACAAATCGACCAAAAGTTTGTTGAAGAGCTTAAAGGTGCTGACTATTTTTGCAGTATCGCTAATTCAAAGGTATCCTCAAAATGGGAAGAAGATGAGAAGGGTAAAACGCACGAGAAAATCATAATAGAGCCAAATGACGATACAGATAAATTTTGGGGACTGTTTTCTCTTGAGGGCGGAAGATCTGCAAATATGAATCATATAACCGCCAATGTAAAATGTGTTGCAAAATATTTGAATGAAGAATATGTATCGGATAGTGATGTATATGCAGAATTCATTGAGCAGTATGAAAGGGTAAGTAATATCCGAAAAGAAACTCAGGAGTTTGCAAATAAAGTTGGTCAATATCATAAGGATCGTATCAAACTCAACAATTTAAGAGTGTCATACGATACCAAATTAAAAGACAAAACCGAGCAATTTAATAGTGATTTTGTAGAGGCAAACAGAGCTTTAAAGAAAATAGTTGAAGAGCGCAAGCAGGCGGAGCATCTTCTAAAGGAAAATTCAATTTATTTGGAAAAAACAAGAGAAACTAAAGCCAGCGTAAAAGAATATGTTAATATGCTGCAAAAGCAAAAGCCGGGATTATTTTCAAGCAAAAATAAAAAAAGTGAATACCAGCTTAAAATAAACGAGGCCAATGAAAGGTTTAAAAATGCTTTAGATAAAGAAATTTATTACAACAATGAAGAAGATACTCTTCAAGATCGCAAAAAGGATCTAACAGAAAAAGAAGCAAAGTATTCAGCAAAGCTAAATGCCGCACAACAAGATCTTGAAACATGGAAATTATCCTGCCATGAACAAATATCGCAATTAGAGCAAAGTGTTCAGCAATTCAGTTCTGTGTTAGATCACAATGATGTCATGCCGCTTGATATGGCTCAGGATTATGATAAATTGCATTTGTCAAATCCTTGGTTTGATGAAACATACAGAGAGGAACAATCAAAGCTGTTTATAAAAGCTCTTAAAGTCAGAAAACAGTTTTTATACGAAAACAGAAAAAATGTCATGGCCGCCGCTAAAATATGGGAGACTCAGAACAAGTACATCGAAAGGAAAAATATTATTGAAGCAGCATGGGGGTGGATTAACCTGACTATCCCTGTTATAAGCTCCACCTTTGCAAGCTTTTCTCGAATGTGCAAAAATCTTGGGGTCAACACCATTGGTCATCTTTTTATAGATGAAGCGGGACAGGCTGTTCCGCAAGCAAGCGTAGGAGCAATTTTCAGAAGCCATAATGTTATGGTCGTAGGAGATCCTTCTCAAATAAAGCCCGTACTCACAATGGATTCAAACATTCTGAATATGCTTAGAGAGCATTTTGGAGTAACTGAAAAATATTTATCAAATTCCGCATCAACGCAGACATTGACTGACTGTGCAAGCAGGTATGGTTTTTACAAAGAAGAGGATAGATCTGACAGATCATGGATAGGTATACCACTATGGGTCCACAGAAGATGCCTGGATCCTATGTTTACAATTTCAAATAGAATTTCCTATAACGGATTTATGGTTCAGGGTAACCCTGGAAACGGAAAAACTGGTTGGTTTGACATAAAAGGAAAAGCAAATGATAAGTATGTTGAGAAACAAGGGGAATTTCTTGTGCGAAAGATCAAGAAAATGATAGAAGATGACCCTGCGATAATCGATAAAAGTGCAAAGGACACCATATACGTCATATCGCCATTCAAAAATGTTGCCTATATGCTTTCCCAAAAATTAAAGGAAATAGGCTTTACAAGGTTTGACGACCATGGAAAGCCTACAAACGTGGGAACTATTCACACATTTCAGGGTAAAGAAGCGCCGATAGTTTTTATGGTACTTGGAGCAGATCAACAGAGTGCAGGTGCTGCAAGATGGGCTGTGAGTGAACCAAACATGATGAATGTTGCCACTACCCGTGCAAAAAAAGAATTTTATATTGTTGGAGATAAAAAATTATATCTGAATTGCGGCGGTGATGTGATCACTGAAACCTATGAGGTCATTTCAAAATACAAAAAGCAATATCCAGAACTTATAGATGACGATGTAAATTCTGTAATGGAATATAATAATGACATTACGAGAATAGAAGGAGTCATAACTGATGTAAAACGCGGTAAAAGAGCAAAATACGCAGAGGTTACGGGATATGATAATAAAACATATACCATTGATGAAAACATTTTTTCTCAGACCATTAATGCTGAAAACATAATAAGTAAGGGAAATCATATTTCTTTTGTTATTAAGTCTCAAGGCCCAAAGCGTACATATATAAAGGATATAATGCTTATTGCTCCATAATTTTAGAGGCATATTCACCTGCTTTTTACTTGTATAAAATATGTGCCCGTCAAACAACGCTGATACGCTGTTTGACGGGCTTTTTGCGTGGCGGAACTTCTAAATTTGGGATTATAGCATGGTGGGGGTGGGAAGTCAAAGTTATTTTTCCATTACTACTATCTTGTTTGATATATTGCTCACAGGCTTTATCTTTTTAAGAAGCTTGAATATTGGGATAAACTCCGCCATTCCCTCGACGAGGCTGTGGTCTTCAATGTGGCGGAAGTTCGGGAGAAGCTTTGCAAGCTCTTTGCCGTCCTTGACGCCCCATGTGAATTTGGCTTTGCTGCCCTCGATCGACTTTTCTTTCATATGCTTTACCATAGTGGGGCTCATCGTCTCGACCAATACTGTGACGTGTTCAAAGCGTTTGTTTATGACATCAAAAATCTCCTTTACGTCCTTTTCTGAGAGGTACATAGTCAGACCCTCGATGATGACGATAGCAGGGGCATCGTGCTCGGTTATTTCTTCGCTCCAATCGTCCATGGCGGACATTGCTATCTGGGATATTTCGCCTGATTCAGGGAGAAGCTTTTCTCTTACGGCGATAGTTTCGGGCAGGTCAAGGTTATACCAATGGGTGTAGCCGTTCATTCTGTAACAGCGTGTATCAAGTCCGCAGGCGATATTCACCACCACTGCGCCTTTGTTTTTTGCAAGATACTTGTTCGCAAGCTTATCAAGGACTATTGTCCTTGCCACAACGCCGCTGTGCATTGCTGAGTCCTTATCGGCAAGTGAGAAATCATAGTTTATCTTATCTATTATCTCCACGGCTTTTGTATCTTTTATCGCACCCCTTGTTTTGGTTTCCTTTGCACGGGCATACACGGTTTGAAGCATAGTTTCAGGCACGCCTGAGAGCTTTGGTTTTTCATTCATATCCATTTTTCTTCCTCCTGTGGTGTTATTGAGATAGTTGCAACTAACTTACTTTTTTATGATAGCACATTGAGGGGGAAATGTCAATAGAGGTGGGGCGGATAGGGGAGTTGGGGCAGAAAAATACCGATACAGAAAGTCTGTATCGGTGGGTGTGAGTAAAAGGAGTAAACTGAAATTTATTACTCATAAACGGAAAATTTAATAAATTCATATGGCAATCCCATATCTTCGGAATATTTGCGTATCTCTGCCTTTTCGTCATCATTCATTTCATTATAGAATGGTCGGTCTGATACTTTCCAATATATTTTAACTTCATCTATTATCAACACATCTCCCCAAGGGGCAGCATATAATTCCCCGACTTTATATTTTCCAAGTTCTTTATATACTCTTGTGGTATAACAATATCCCAATTTCTTTAAGTAATTTTGGATAGATCCATATTCATATTCGGGAAATGATATTTTTTCAAACATACAATAGACCTCCTGCAAATGTAACATAAACTGTTTTATCCTCGTCGGTTATGATATTTAACGGGACAAGTATAGCACATTTTGAAGTAATTTTCAAGGGGCTGGTTTATCTTGTCAACATAAAACTCCCTGTCAGTTTCAAAGCAGTATGCGCACAGACGTCCGCCTGAGGCACAGCCACAGTCTATGGCTATGTGTCCGTTGGCTTTGTAGGCTTCGGGTATGCCGTGGTTTGGGATATTGGCTGTAGGTGTGTGACCTGTCACAAGGAAAGTATTCGGGTCGCTGAAATAGCGTTTTGAATAGTCGGCACGCTCCCAGATAAGCTCGTGGAGGGTATATTCATCAATGGGCTTATCCTCGCTAAAGCCCCCGAGACCTGCATGGGTGAGGACAAAACGTTTGCCGTTTATGGTGATATCCTCATACATTGAGAAGCTTTTAAGAAACTCCATAAAGTCCATGCGGTCGGCTTTGGAGAGGGAGATAAATTCGCTGAAAGTGGGTTTTCCTCCGCTGGTGAGCCAATCTATCAGGTCTAGCCGTTCGTCTTTTGTAAGCTTGCTCACATCATTTTTTATGAGGTGGCGGAGATTGATATAGGCAAGGTGTTCGTGGTTGCCGAACAGCGAGATAACATTATCCCGAGCCATGATGTCGTTATAGATCTCCATAGGCTTTTCGCCCCTGTCGCAGATGTCACCTAGGATATAGAGGGTATCGTCCTCAGAAAAGTTGATTTTTTCGAGAAGCTTAATATACTCCTCATAACAGCCGTGGATATCAGATATTGCATATGTCATAAAAGCACCTCGCTGGGTTTTGGGTCGGGTTTCTTGTCTATTCTATTATAGCATACTTAGGGGCAAAATTGGGGAGGTTTGAAAAAAATTTTTACCCATTGGCATAGGGTTTGCTTCAAGCTGTATAATGGGGATAAGCTCATGGAACTCTTTTGGCTTATGTTATCCTTGGTGCTTATAGGTGTTGTGTGACCATTATTTTGATAATAATTTAACTGTACCTTTATAAACTGAAATTTGTCGAACGAAAGAAAGGTTTTTGTTGTTTACAGATCATGTAAAATCATTGCTTAAATATGCAAGCGTACTTTGGATCTTCTGTAATTAACTTCTTTTCCTTCTCTGGAAAGGAAGTCGCAGTCTTTACTAAAAAGCTTGGCTCACATACAATTACTTTATGACCTGACGGATTTACAGATTTCAATAGTGATGAAGTAAAATGCTCATCGTTATTCTCATCATTTATGCTCTTATTATTCCGTTCTTCCGATCTTTTGAATTGTTTAATTTTCCATTGTTCAAATTTAATATATTGCTCAAACGCTGAATCAAAACAGTCCATTGCAACTTTATGATCTCCGATATTATTTGCGATTTTGACGCATCTCATATCTATAAAACATAAGTCACTGTGAAATCCATGGCATTCAGTACCTACTATTTTATCAAACAACTGTCGAGTCAATAAAAGAAGCTCCAATCCTTCTCGACTATTATTCAGCTCATTATTACACACTATCGCTTCATCAAGTGATTTTTGAAAAGCATGAATAAGCTCTAACACTGCGTCTCCACGATATTGTTCAGCCCTTTTCTCATCATTTATACTGCCGATACTTCCTAAATTTCCTAACAGAACTTGTCTGCACAATTCAAGGTCGGGCTGTTCAGATGCTTTCTGCTCGGCTTTTTCATATTTACCAAGGCAGGAATATACGGATAATAACGGAATGATACACGATTGGTCATGAGGCAATAATTTCTCATACAGTTTAGCGGCTTCTTCCCAAAAGATATTTGGCTCTTTGCCTTTATTTTTCCAACCTTGCTTATGTAAAGCACAAGCAAGCTTGGTCTTAAAATCCACTCTGTCTGGAAACTCTTCAAGCCCTCTACGCATTAGGGCAATACACTCTGTCATATCATCGTTATTATTTATCAGCCATTGAGCCTTATCATTATATTCCTGAATTATTCTGTTCCTGTCATTATTATAGCCAAACAATTCATCGATCGATATATGGAAATAGTTAGCTATTGATGGGATCATCTCCATGTCCGGATAACCGCCATTTGCCTCCCACCTTGAAATGGCTTGTGGCGTAACACCTAAAGCGGTGGCTAGGTCCTCTTGCTTCCTTCCTGTCACCTTTCGCAGTTCTTTTATTTTCTCACCAATTTTTACTTGCATTTAAATACCTCCGAATTATTTTATCACCGGTGTACGCTAATTATAGCATAGAGATAAACTCAGGTCAATTATCAATTCGTTGTTTCGTACTCAATGGTTCGTTGCTTTATAAAAACGTCCAAGTGGACAACATCTCCCGACTTTGCCACTAAAAAATGATAAAATGGACAGAATATGCAACTGTCCAAAAATTGTTACCACAAATCTTAAAAAATATGGTATAATATCAGAAATACAGTTTGGAGGTGTGATTATGGAATCTGGAAAAAACAACAGAAACGAGGAAATGCTTGACGATTATATAGGCTACAGGCTGGCAACAGAAAACAGCTCTCAGCATAGTTCGTTCAATCTCAAAGGAATCGTTGTCGCTGTGTTGATCATCATAGGGATAGCCATGATCTATGATGCCCTGCGCCCCAAATGCGCACACTCCGGCTGTGACAATACTCCTGAAGAAGGCAGCTGCTACTGTTTGATACATGACCCTAAGTATTACAATAATAAGAACAGCTATACTCCAGCATTCACAACTGCTACAACATCACGTCCGAAAACCACTACGGCAAGTAGTTCAGCTACCAGAGCTACCCGTAAGAATACCAATAAAACCTCAACCAGTAAATCTGCTGAGTATGATGCTCATGATTATGACGACCCAGAGGATCTCTATGAAGATCACTATGATGATTTCTATGACTACGAGGATGCAGAGGATTATTGGGAGGAGAATAATTGACTCGTTTTTCATACAAGAAAAAGCACAAACGCAAAAGACGTTCCATTTGGATAAAATGAAACGTCTTTTGTTTGATAATAGTTTTATCGTAGTCCTATAAACAGGAGAATGTAATGTCTACATGACTAACGGATAAATCTATGAGATATTGTCCCGTATATTCTACTTTCTAAAATCTCTGGGGCTGCACCCGTAGGCTTCTTTAAAGGCTTTTGAAAAATAGCTGTGATCGTCAAAGCCGCAAAGCCCACAGATAGCATTTATCGAGTCAGATGTGTTTTTTATCATATATGCCGCATTGCACAGACCCCAGTTATAGGTAATGGAAAATAGTCTTAATAGGAAAGTGTATATCAATATAGTTTTTTTATGTGGATTCGGTATAGCTTTAGACTATGACTAAGATTTTAAGTACAACACCTAAATGACCTGTCCGTAATTATCCTAGCGAAGATAAGCCCCAAAGGCAGAGCTAGTATTATCAGCAGGGCAGACGCAAGCCATGACGCAGATGTTTCAAGGGACATGACACCCAAATTATAGAAAGCCTTGTAAAGATATAATCCCGGAACCATTATGACTATGGACGGAACGGTTATGGATATTCTCGGATAGCCCACATACTTTTTCAGCAGCGAGGCGAGTATGCCTGCGGTGAATGCCCCCACAAACGCAGCAGCTGCCGGAGGAAATGAAACAAGGTCAACAAGTTCCAATCTCAGAGTGTTTGCAAGTGCACCTATAACTGCCGCAGAGGCTGCAAGCTTGACAGGGCTGTTGAACATAACGGAAAATCCGAAAACCCCGCAGAAACTTGCCGCAAGTCTGAACAGTATGAACTGCCATAAGGTAAGGTGCAGAGGCAAAAAGTCCATTGGCGTAAGGTGCAGGATAAGTGCCATTAACCACGCCGTCATTGTGGCTACAATTATAATGATGAGGGCGTAGGTCAGCCGCTCGATGCCCGAACGCATATCGAGCTTTGAAAGGTCTATGCCGCTTGTGATGAACGGAAAACCAGGTATAATAAAAAGCATTGCACATATGTAGCCTGCCTCATGCTGCATTTTTATATTGAAAAGTATTTTCGCAAGTTCAAACAGCCCTGCATATGAAAGGCACGCCGCCGATACTGAGGCAACTATTCCAAGCACAAGGGTAAGGTGGTGTTTTGTGAATTTGCTCCGCACATAATTGCCAATGCCTGCACCGAAAAATGCACATATCATCTCGGTCAGTCCACCACCTAGCAGGAATGTGAACGCTCCGCAGGCAAGTGCCGCCGCAAGGCCCAAAACAGGCGGCGAGTAAAGTCCGTGTATCTTTTCGATATCGTCAAGTTCATTGTGGACCTGTTCGCAAGTCAAACTATCGCAGCGGCTGACAAAATCGTTGATGAAAATTTCAAGACGTGTTAGCTTTGAATTGTTTACTCCCGTGTTAGTAAGGCAAAGAGACTGCGAAAAGCAAGCCTCACCGTCAAAACAGGTGTAGTTTATGGACATAAGCCCGATATCTGCTGTGCAGGTCAGTCCCATACATTCCGACATGGTGTTCATGGAACTTCTCACACGCCACGCTCCCGTTCCGCAGGAGAGAAACATCATTCCCACCCTGCCTATAACAGAGGCTTTTTCTTTTAGGCTCGCCTTTGATACTGGCTCGTCCTTTTCGGCGTCTGTGAAATCGTGCCATGGGATATCCATGTGATTTTTCTTAACTATAGTTTGTGACATTCAGTATCACTTCCGTTTTTAAAGATCAAGGCTGTCTGAGCCTGCTTTTTTCATCATTTCCTCACGGCAGGCAAGCACAATGCCGTCTATCTCGCTGAGGTGCATGAGCATTTTCTTTTCAAACTGATGAACAGGCAGTAAAACGCCGATCTCATCAAATGATTTTCCAGCCTTTTCGCCTGTTTCTTGTCCGTAATAGACCATTGCAGTTGGGGCAGTCTGCTGTATCTTGTGGAAAGTATTCCATATAACATTATAGGTCTGAGCCTCGGAAAGTCCAAGCTTTACAGTGTCAGGCAGGGCGTAAAGTATAAGCACGCCACGTCTTTTGTCAACACGCTTTTCCTTAATGTTCATTCCGTCGGTATAGACCCTCATAAGGTCATATCCGTCTGCAAGATAAAGCTTTGAACGTGGTGCACAGCTGTGGTTTTTGTACACATCACGAAATTTCTCAAACTCATGCTTTGTGACAAGCTTTTTCTTTTCTTCAATGACATCGCCTTCAGGGGTCGTAAGGAGTTCAGGATTTTTTCCGGCTTTTCCGTGAAAACGCTTTGGTATAAGGTATGCCTCTCTCAGCAGATCGAAAAGACTTCTTCCGCAAAGCTCCAGCAGAAGCGCGCTTATATCACCGTTCGTATATGCGGTCAAAAGCACCTGCACAAGATGTTTTGGGTCAGGATCGGTCTGCATATCGTCGTCGCTAAGGTGATCGTAAAGCACGTTGCTGAGCCTTTGGCAAGCTCCTTCCGATGCCATTATCCTTGAAAAAAACTGTTCGACTTCATTTTCTTTTGGCAAAACTGTTGGCATATTATTATCTCCTTTCATGTATGTCATATCTCAGCATTTGCAAACATATTACACTTTTTCAGTATCATTTTTTGTATCTCTGTAGCGGCGGCATTGAGTTTTTTGTCTGCATTTTCTGCAAGAACGATGCTCCTCTTTGGAAACTCTTCATCAGTTTTCAGAATATAAACATCGCCGCTTTGTGCCATTGGTTCAGGTATAAGACCTATGCCAAGGTTGCTTTTCACAAGCGGCATTATCTGATCGGCAGTTGCGACCTCTATATCCGGCTGAAAATCTATTCCATGCTGGAAAAAGAAATCGGAATAGAAATCATATGTCCTTGTGTTTCGGTTAAGTGATATTATAGGGTGGCTGCAAAGTTCCTCAAGAGTGAGCGTTCGCTTTGCAAGATCCTTTAGTTTTGTGCTGCATATGATAAGTTCACGGAACTCTCTGAGCTTATGAAAATTCAGCGAGCCCTCTGTGCTTATCGGCGTTGTTACCACAGCGAGGTTTGCAATGCCGCTTTTGAGAGCAGTCAGTGCCTGAGGGGTTGAATGGTTCAGCAGCTTTATTTTTATTCCCGGATATCTTTCATGGAACTCATTGAGGAGTGGCAGCATAACGCCGTGAAGTGCGGTCTCCGTCACACTTATGGTGACAGTTCCGCTTTGCAGGTCGTTGGCTTTTGAGATCTCATCTTCGCCCTCTGTAATAAGTTCCACCGCCTTTGAGATGTGCTCGTAAAGTATCTCTCCCTCAGGGGTAAGCGTGACGCCGTTTTTCATTCGATTGAAAAGCGTGCAGCCAAGTTCTCCTTCGAGTATTTTTATCACCCTTGTGATATTAGGCTGATTTGTGAGCAGCACTTTTGCCGTTCTTGAAAAGCTGCGGTTCTTTGCGGCATAATAAAATATCTTATAATATTCGTAATTTATATTCACTCTATCACTTTCTTGCTATATCAATATTTTATACCTTGCATATCAATTATATATTTGACTTATATATCTGAGATAATTATAATGGAAAAAGGAGAAAATTAAAGTGCATAAAAATATTTTTCTTGTTAATTTTTTATGAAGGAATATGATGAAATGATGTTACGATCAAGAAAACAAATGTCTGAAACCAATATGCTCATGATACTTCTGACCATATCAGGGGGCTTGCAGGACGCATATTCGTATTTTGTGCGAGGTGAAGTTTTTTCAAATGCACAGACGGGAAACATTGTGCTTATGAGCACATATGTCGCAAAAGGCAACTGGCACAGGGCGTTGCACTATCTTATACCTGTGCTGGCGTTTGCAATGGGAATTTTCATAGCCGAGCGTCTGCACGCACGTTTCAAGGACGTGGGATTTATACATTGGCGGCAGATAATAGTTTTCACGGAAATGGTGCTGCTTTGCATTGTGGGGTTTATACCGCTTGGCGGTTCATATGATTTTGTTGCGAATGCACTTTCATCATGTGCCTGTGCAATGCAGGTGCAATCGTTCAGGAAAGTAAATAGTTATCCATACGCAAGCACGATGTGCATAGGAAATATGAGAAGTGCAATGGAATCCATAAGTGCATACATGAGGATAGGGGACAAGTCGCTGCTTAGGAAATCGCTGCAATATTTTCTTACGATATTCGTATTTGCCTGCGGTGCAGGAATAGGCGGAGCATATTCATTATACATAGGCAATGAGTTTATATGGATATCTTGTGCATTGCTGCTTATATGCTTTGTGCTTATGTTTATAAAGAGTGAGAATGATATGATGAGGGAGGATATGTAGGGCACATTTCGGTTAGTATTGTATTAAAAAGGTCAAAAGCCGCAAGGTCGGACAGCTTTTTTGCTGGTTTGACTTTGCGGCTTTGATTTTGATATAATGAATAAAATAGTTGCAGACGGGGTAGATAGACACCTTGTAGATGTGGAGGAGCGTAGAATTATGAGCGACAAAAAATATTATGAAAAAGCGGCAAGGTACGTTGGGACGAGGCTTTGACAGTTGTGATTTTTTATTTTTATAGGGATAAATGATTTTGTGAGGAAAATTGAAAAATTTTTTCGCTGCCCCCTTGAACAAACCTTATTTTATGTAGTATAATTATATAAAAAACAGGAGGAAAAACTATGTCAAACTTAACGATCAGATTTTATTCAAATTGCCTGCGGAGGTATACCACGTTTAAAATGTACCTGCCATGTGACATAAGGCAGGACTGGGGGCAGACAGATACGAAATACTCGGAAAACAGCACCAAAACGCTTTTCTTGCTGCACGGTTATACAGGCGACGCAGAAAACTGGGTGCCTGAATATCTTTCGGACAAGTATAATTTTGCGGTAGTTATCCCCTCGGGCGAAAATTCTTTTTGGCTGGACGGACGCTCGACTGGTCATCAGTTCTGCAAATTCGTCGGCGAGGAGCTTGTGGACTATGTAAGACGAGTTTTCAGACTTGCGAAAGACGGCAGTGAAACATACATTATGGGTCTTTCAATGGGCGGATTTGGTGCGCTTCATACAGCATTTGCATATCCAGAAACCTTTGGCAAGGTTGCTGCATTATCTTCGGCTCTTATCGTACACGAAGTCGCAGGAATGTCAGAGGGGCAAGGCAATGCCACAGCGAATTATGAATATTACAGAGAATGTTTCGGCGAAACGTCTGAGGTGCTGAACAGCAGGAACAATCCCGAATTTCTTATAGACGAACTTCAGCGAGAGGGCAAAAATATCCCAGATATATTTATGTGCTGCGGTACAGAAGATTTCCTGCTTGAAAACAACCGTGATCTTCACAAATTTCTTGAAAGCAGAAACGTTTCTCACGAGTATTTTGAAAGCAAAGGCAACCACGATATGATTTTTTGGAGTGAGTATGCTGAAAAGGCGGTCAAGTGGATGTTTGAGGAGAAGTAAGAGCGGTGATGTCTTTGTGGTTTCTTATGTGATAATATGAAACACAAGAAACCTCATACAAACTGCACAATAAAAAAATACCCTTTGAGAAAAGGTTTTCTCCTCTCTCAAAGGGCAAGTTGGCAAACTGGAATTTTCAAATTAGTCTTTGCAAATAACCTTTGAACCTTCACCATCAATTACAA
>OGGK01000054.1_pt1 | contig 101692 bp, 126 predicted proteins | sample 1571171 | NCBI WGS metagenome assembly OGGK01 (sample SAMEA2581958, study PRJEB24529) | metagenome | biome: Human gut stool | place: China | collected 2011 | reverse complement strand
AAAACTGTGTTAAACTACTTTTATTGTAGCTTGACACAGTTTAGTTTACACTCTCTATCACTCCAAAGCGCATACAAAATGCAATGTATCATCTTAGACAAAAGTATGGTTATTTCTATGAAACTGTTGACAAAACTGAATTATATTACGATTCGCAAACAAGACGTGTGAAAAACGAAAATTACTATACTGAAAAGTATGGAATCTCTTTTATTCTGGCTGACGAATAATTTCTGCGCATTATCTATATGTTTAGGGGTGGCTACACATCGCGTGCGGTCACCCCTTTTTGTTTGTATCAACTAATAACCAAATAAAAACATAAGAAAAAACTAAGAACGTTTATGTAGTTTTAACTTCCAATATATCCAACCTAAAAATGCGAGAATGCCTATAAAAAGACAAACTGATGCTATCTTACCTATATTCAAGAAAGCTCTGTCAGTCTTTGATAGTTGCTTGCCAACCTCAACTTTATATGGAATCGAATCTCGTACAATCAAGGTATCTGATTTGTTTCTTACAATATATCTGTCTTTATATTGAAGATGGTACTTGTCCTTGAAGACTGTATCACCTCTAATATAAACAGATACGCTATCATGCACATAGACGGAATCAGTCTTCAATAAAGAATCCGTCTTTACTACGACCCTATCTTTGTATTCTGTAACAGGAACATACTTAGTAGTAGTGCATCTACAGAACATTGATAGAATCAGCATTGCTACTGCAATAGCAATTAAAACCCTTGTTATCTTATCAATCAGTTTCATAAGCTACTGAATTACAATCGTTACTTTTTCCTTTTTATCCCAAGCTGTCTTCATGGTCTGAATGAGCTTGCTTGTCCAAAATCGAGAATCGCTAATCCATCCTTTCTTATCGTTTTTACCGATAAGAATACACCCCTCAGTATCTTTTGCAGAGTTACCACTATGTATGCGTATTCCTTCAAATCCTTTGACATTCAGAAGCAATGGCAACATCTTCTTGAATCTGTTAGAATAGGTATATACACATTCATAGCTGCCGATTGGTATTGCAGTCTGCCCATAAACCTTCTTCTTCTTGATTTCTTCAAGCTGCATATCTTGGCGCAATCCTCTATCAGTATCTTCAAGAGTATTGCATCCGAACAATTTGCCATTCACGTACAGACGGCTAATAGTATAGCCATCCTTTTTCCAAGCCCTATCAATTAGTATTTCCATTTTTGTTTTCCTCCTCTTTTTTGTCAAACTCCTGGTTCAATCTCTCCAATATCGGCTTCCAATAGCTCGGCAATGCCTTCGCAAACTCAAACCTCAGAATGTAATAAATAACCCTGAACGAGATATTCTTAGGGTACGCCTTGATGAGATTTTTAAACGCATTGCATATATACACATAGCAGAATATATACGTAAGCATTTTAATCACGAATAATGCTTCTGTATTGTCGTTGCAACTTACCATGATTCCATACATGACATACACAATAACAATATACAAGAGCATTTCTAAAAGTGCGTTCTTGAACTTCGATGCAGAAAAGTTCTTGCATCGTACAACACTAACGCCGTCAGCTCGCATACCACAGAAGATATTGAAGCCAAAGGCAATAACCAACGCCAAAATAAAACCTTCCGTTGGCGTTGCAAAGGCAAGTATAGCTGAAAATATAGTAACACCTATCTGCCGAATCTGTGAAGAATCTAATAAATCTGTCATAATCTGTTATCCTGAATAATTAATAAAAATAAAGTTTCGGTCTCTTTCTGCAAAGATAGCAAAAAAAACCGAAACTCCATTCAGAATAACGAAAAACTTTATACTTTTAAATCCTGATACGGCAATTCTCCGTTATTTAAGAAAGAAATGCACTCATCGAAAATCTTACGTTCATAATCGAGCGCATTGATTTTAGGAAACCATTTCTTTATTTTTTCGTCATTGCGTTTAACCATTTCACCCCAAAGAACACACCAATCATTAATTGTGATGTTGTCGTTTTTAACTTCGTGCCAATAGTCTTTCGCCACATCCTTTGTGTAGAGCTGGTTAATGAGACAAAGATGTAAGTCTGCCATTTCTTCATCAAAATGGCACTCACCAATCTCACATTGAACTTGCTTCATCATATCAAGCATTACACCGTCATTCATTCCAACTTCGCAACAATCAGCCATTGTCGCAACACAATTCTTAATAGCCTGTATATCGTTGCTTGCCAATATGTTTTCAAATACCTTTTTCATAACCGTATGTTTTTAGTGTTACTTCAAGAAATACTCTCTGATGTCGTACACACCATCCTTATCCTTCAGTAAGTCAAGTGCAAGGTGGTTGGCATACTTAACCAGATGCTCTGTACCAATATCCTTCACGTCTTCCTTGCCGAGTATCTTTGCGATGGTACATCCATGGTCGCTTACGACCTGATTCATTGCAACGTACAAAGCATAATCGTTGTAGTAAGGCTTCTCCTCTGTCGCAAGTCCGAGACCGGTCATAGCATTGAGCCACGTCTGCATATCCCAAGTCGCAGAAGGGTTCATTCCGTTCACAATCTCAGAAGCCTCCTTCTTGGTGAGATAGTTCTTCCACTTGATGGCGCAGAGCTTATCAAGATACTCTTGCGCCAACTCTGGGTGTTTGGCTGCCATATCCTGCATCATGCAACGCATGGTGTCTCCGAATGTGTGCATATACTTTACGTTGGTTGATGAAGCCATCATTCCATACAGCTCATCAAATTTACTCATAATCTCTTTTGCTTCCATATCTTATATATTTTAACCTATTATCAAATCTTTCAACTCTACAAAATCCTCCTCTGTGAAGTTGATGCTTCGCTTGCTTCCAAAGAGGATAGCGGTTGCAATTCCATCCGGCAGGTCAATAGACACAACGCCTTTATCGATATGTCCGTGAATAAAACCTACATCGAATTTGTAATCTTCCACGGATTTTAGCATCTGCATCATATCTTCAAATATCGTGTTGGCATCTATGTTTCCGTTCTCATCGGCGATGAATAGGGTAGCGTTGTCTATCGATTTATCCCACTTATCCTTATTCTTGGATATGATATTATGCGCCGCACGTTTCATATACACTGATGGTATGGCTAGCATCGGGTTAGCCTTAACCATATCGTCTATTCTTGCGTCTGCCCAAACGTCAACCGATTCAAGCAGTTTCTCTTTAAGCTCTGTTATATTCATTTCTTAGACCCTCCTTTCTTAGCTTGATTCTGACCATTAATCATTGCGAGATAATCCTTGTATGCCATATCTGGATAATTGGTGAGGTAGTCATCAAGCAAGGCTCGCTTCTGTTCCTCCTCCTTAGCCATCTCCTTCTTTAGCTTTGTTACGATGGATAGGTGATGCTTCAAAGCCTCCTTGCCTTGCTCTGTCTGCTCTATACGAGGTCGGATAATGCGTAGTTCCTCATCTTGCACAAGCTTAGATACGTACTGCAAACTCTCCACGTATTCTTGGTTTTGTATCAAGAACTGCTTCTGAGTATCTGTAAAACTATCCTCTATCTTATCTATCTCATCGAAGAGTGGAGTAGAAGATACCTGCGTCTGCATATTGATAGATGCTCGCTTCTGTTGTATTGCTTCGTACATCTTCTGTAGCTCGGCATCCATCATCTGCGGCTGCTGCTGATTTGTACCCATATCCAATAATGGGCTGTTACCAAAATTCATCATAACAATCAAATATCTTTAAAGTTGGTGATATATTATAGAGAGGTGAGAGGGCATCCACCAACGAGGGCAAACACCCCTCACCAACTCATTTTTTCTTAGTCTTTTTTACGGACTTTCTTGCTCTGTTACGCTCCTGTAGTGGGCGTGGAAGGAGCAGTCCTGTTACAGCAATAGCTGCCGTAGCCCGAAATTACTGGCGTAGATGGGAGTACCAACTGACCACGCAAGCAATTGCAGGTCTTCTCGTTAACGTAAGCCATCATAAGCTTCTCCTTGTAAGGAGTGAGGGCTTCCATAACTGCTACCTTCTTGTCGAGGTCGCTATACTTAGCCTGTAGTGCGTCATACTGGTCTCTCTGATTCTTGTACAAACCAAAGTCTGCATCAATCTGAGACTTGTAAAGACCGAACTCAGCCTGCATTGCACGGCGGTTCTCAGCGTTGATAGCATCGTTAGCACCCTTATACATAGAGAACTTCTCTGCGATGTCAGTTTCACGCATAGCGTAGAACTTGTTAGCGGTGTCGAGCTTCAAACCGAACATGTCGGTAAGCAGCTTAACCTCATCAGCGCATTCCTTCTCCATTACCTGCAAGGCAGTTGGCTGATTAGCATTCGCATTTGCGCCATAACCGTAAGCGTTGATGTTTACGTTCTCAGGCATATTGCCGCCGAGTGAACCAAACACACTGCGATTACCTCCAAATAACCAAGCACCAGCACCGAGTGCCGTGCCAATGATACCAAGGGTAAGACCAGCATTTCCTGTTGCCTTAGAAGCATAATCATCGTGCTTCTTTCCCTCTTCGTAGATTTTCTTCTCTACGACCTTTGCATCTGTCATTTCCATAATACAATCTTTTGAAATCCTTAATATTAACTAACACTATGTAATCGATTACGGATGCAAAGGTACAAAGAACATAGAAGAGCAAATATAACTCTATCACACTTTCTTTTAGTGGCTGATTATCAGTGTTTTAAGGTGATAGGAGGTAGCATCATATATCGTTACGTATAATTTAAGGCAAAAAGTGCGTATATTTTTCGGGGAAATGTGTGTGTGTTTGTCTATTATATTGTACCAAATAAAAAAGAGAGGCAATTACTTACCTCTCTTACTCTTAATGAAGTGAAGAATATCCCACTTCTTCCAATATCGGGTGTGCCCACGCTTCTTGCATTCTCCGTTCGGAATGTCACCTCTAGCAACCATCCTGTTCAAAGTGGCATCAGAAACGTGCAACTTCTCCTTAACTTCCTCGGTGCTCAACATAGGATTGAGAGCATACGGCAGATAGTTCTCACAAAGGTCTTCTATCTCATCGCTACTCATTCCGCAAGCAGTTACCTTCTCCCCTCTCTTCTCTTGCTCGTCTGCTCGAAAACAAGAATCCGATAACGATTTTAATAACACTCCCAAGGTGTGATAACCAAATAACTTTCCCATATCATTATAATCTAGAGATTAAACTTTGACAGCCCTTGCCTGAGAAATACTTATCGGCAAAACCATATACATAAAATATAATGGTCATTACAAGTATTACAACATTAGCTTCCACCATTTCGTTGGTGGTAAAAACATTCCAGTATACGATATGAATAGCATTTATCCCAAATAGGTAGATTATCATCGGAATACGCCATCTGTAGCAGAGCCAAAAGAATCTGCTCGCAATTATAAGCACAAGCGGATGGATGTAAACGGAAAAATAGATAAATGCTGCCGATACCCAATTCTCCTTAAACCATACGCACATTTCTTTTTCATGAGACGCAAATGTTACCATACATGCAATATGAAAAAGCATGATAAACAGAGGCATCACTTCACAATAATACTTAAACCAAGTGAGTAGCTTTATGCTGTAGCCTCTACCTGCAAGGATAATGACGTTTATAATTTCGCTAACGTCCATGTCCTTAAACATTACTCTTGACAACTGTACAACACCGACTGATTGAACTAACCGATGGACTTCGTCTTTTTGTTCTTCTGTCATTGAAATACCTCCTTTTGTCTATAGTTAATTGTTCATAATTCGTTGATTTAAAACAAATGATGGTGCAAAGATACCCTTTTCTGTACAAAAATAATGAAAATGAGAATATTTTTGTGTTAAACTTTACAAAAAGTAACAATTTGAAAGTTTTTGCTAGCAAAAAGAAAGGCGGCTACATATTGTAAACCGCCTTATCTTTTAGAATATATAAGTAAGCCATCTATAACGTTTCCTGCCTTCAAGGTACGTGAGGTTCTCCTGATTGGCATAAGCCTCCTGCTCAAACGATATTGCCCGATAAGCTTGATGGCTGTCTCTGAGGATGATAAGTCTGATGAGCCATTCGATAAGATACCAAATATAAAAGAAAACGTAAAGCATTTCCTTCATCTGCTCGGTATGTATCTGTTCGTGATTGAGCGATACATCACTAATCTTTTTGTCTCTTCGTGTGAAGAGAACCCCGAAGAGGTTCACGTAACTGAAACCTCTAGGGGAAATAATTCTGTTCTTTACTATCTTTATACTTTTGTTTTTAAACGAATTTTACTGAATCTATATCTCTTCTAACTCTATTATTCTGTGTACCGCATCATTACAATCCTTATTGAAAAGTCCTATTGTTCCTTCAGCACGTCAGCAAATACAGCTCCTCCTTCCGTCCAAATCTCAATCTCGTACCCTCCATCGAGAATTGCATCAATCTCCTCCTCGGTCGGCATTTCCTTTAATATCTTCTTCATCTCTCTTATTGATTATGTTCTTGGCGATGTTCATAAAAATCGCCTTTTCCGTGTATTTGTATTTAAGCTTTACTACATCAAAATGACCTTCTATATAGCAGTACTCATAGAATTTCTGCGGTAACTTCGCCATTATCCTGCGTTTTGTAGCGTATTCATTATAGTGTGACATAATGCCGAGATAGGAATTGACGGAGACAATCTCCTTCTTTATATCATCAATCATCCCCATTTCAGCAGCCCTGCCTAATCTTTCCACGGCGAAAGCAAAGCTGTTGATGGTGTGGTTGGCAACATATACTCTACCAGGCTTAATGACCGCACCCGTAAACTGAACACCTTTGGAATAATGCTGTAGATAGAATTTCTTTTCGTTGAGCCTTAGACCCAGCTTTCCGAGTTCTGTTCTGAGCATAGGGATAACCGATAGCAGCTTCTCTTTGTCCTTGCTTACGAATGATATATCGTCCACGTACCTATTATGCCTTACGCATACGGCATCTACTTTCCAATCTATCACATTCAGCAGGAAGTTCGCAAACAGCTGGGCAAAGAGATTGCCGATAGCAATTCCTCTGTCTTCTCCGTTGGTAAACAGTGACTTCTCCTTTGGGATAAAGTTCCACATCCAAAGCGGACTCCTTCGCTCACAGTTTAGTTCTGGTCTGTGCATAATGACAAGATTGCAAAGCCATCTTAGGTCTTCCTTGTCGTCTCCTTTATAGTGCTCAACTACAAAATCATCTACCATCTTTGCAAGAATGTGCTTAGGAATGCTCATAAAGAAACCCTTCAAATCAACCTTCATTACATAGGCATCCTTGGTGTAATTCTCACTCTCCTCACGAATATCTTCAGCAAGTTGAGTAACGCCAGCTAACTGACCTTTCCCTTTGCGGCAGTTGTAGGTTCTGTCGCAGAATATCTGTTCAAACAGTGGCTCTAATCTTAACGCAATATAATGATGAATGATTCTATCTCTGAACTCACCCGCAAACACCTCTCTGTAGCGAGGATAGCGGACGACAAAGCAGATAGATTTTCCGATTTTATACTGACGTGAGTTAACTTCATTCATAAGTTCCACAAGATTGTGAACATAATCAAGCTCGAACTCCGTAGCTCCGACTGTGCTCCGCTTTCTTTTACGGCAGTCTAAATATGCTTCTAATATCGTTTCAAAATCTATCATTTACTATTTATCCTGAATACGTCTTCTTCATTAGTGCTGAAACAGGACGAACCCTGTTCTGATTGAACTTATAGTTGTTGTTCACGTTGCCATCGTTCAGATTCAAGTTCCAAGCGTTGGTCGCCGAGTTCTGGGTTGTCACTACATTATCTTGTTCTTTACCATATATGATGGTAGTAGCCCATTTATTCGGAAGACTGTTCTCCTAGTTTGGCGTACCTCCCTAGCACTGACTACGTTCACTTTCTGACCTTTTCAAGGCTTCGGTAAGTGAACCCTTCCACGCTGTGCTCTGTCGTCCTATACTATCCATCAACAGAAGTAAGTTTGCTAACTTATCTCTGCCTTTTATCCACTGATGTTCTCCTGCTATCTCAATCAAGGTATTCAGTAATTCCAAGTTTGATTGCAACTCAACCATATCAGTAATTCTCATCTTCAAATCCTTACCCATATAGACCCTTGCGATAATGTGAAGAGAATCAATAGCCGTGCGCTCGATTCTGTCTCCAACAACATATCGCTGCTCCTTTGGGAAGTCTTTGATGATGTAAATAACCTCATTCAGAAACTTTTTCATATCTCTGTAAACTCTAGTCTTGCTTGCAATCTTTGCTGTCATTATACTGAATACCTTTCTTAATACAACTTGCTTCCCCACGCCCTTAAAGGCGTGGGAGCGAAAAGAACTAACTACTAACTAATTTAAAAATGCTGAAACAGGACGAACCCTGTTCTGATTGAACTTATAGCCGCTGCTCACGTTGCCATCGTGCAGAGACAAGCGCCAAGCGTTGGTTGCCGAGCTCTGGGTACTAGTCCAATACCAGGTAGTCTGCAACTGGGTTGCTCCATTGATTTTAGACAAGGCATAATTTATTTTGTCGAAGTTTGCCCAGATCATAGCCATTTCACCAATTGACGGCAACCACCATCTTCCTGCTGTCAGACCTTTGCCGTTAGCATTTGTGCGTGAATATCTGTTGCAGAATCCTGCGGCATAATCCTCTGTATTTGTAACGTTGCTTGATGTACTTCCGTTGATGATAGCGGTCGTATTAGCCCGACCAGCAAAGTCGTTCAATGCGGCTATTCTATCACTTGTCGTAGTTACTCCGCTAATCTGAACAGAACCAGACGTATCAGATGATGAAACTGGTTTGGAACTCCACTTAGCGGAAGATGCTTCGGTTGGAGCAATCACAAGATGTTTTCCTCCTTCAACAAGAAGAACTCCTTCCGCTATCTCTCCACCGGTCTGATATGATGCCCAAGAACTCACCCTAACGGCAAGAGGATAATTATCGCTCTTGCGATGAAACATGATGAATACACCATCGTATAGCTGGTCTATGTCTGTTCTGATAGCATCTTCCATCGTTGCTTTACTAGCATTTGTGACCGCCTGCCCGTTAGCAGACAGCCAATCGCTGATTTTTCTTGTCTTTATAGCCATAATATTATGTATTTAAATTGTTATTACTTATTTGCATTATCTGCCGCATTGCTGATAGCGGCATTCACTGCGTCAATGAAGCAGGGAGCGGTAGTTCGCTCAACGAGTTCCTTGATGATTCTCGCTTCATCATCGGTGTACTCTGTGTCATCGTTGCCGTTCCACATTTTCACTGCAAGAGCCTGTCCTGCCAGCCCCAATCCTGCTCCCTGCGAGTAGATGATGTTTGCAATCTGCTTGCGTGCGTTAACTACCTGACACCGATTCTTGTCGAGTGTCATAAATACTTCGAGATGTTCTAACTTAACTTTCATATTAATTTTTGCTTTTATGATTATCTATTTGACCAATCCAAATCATGTTCTCCGCTCCAGAAGATACCACGACCGAAATAGGTCTTACCCTTCTGACTAGGATTAAGTAATTCTGGGTTTATATATACAAGATTTATTGTTTGTCCACCATTAAGTTGATGCCATCCACCGACATCACAGAAATATATTCCGTTATTAATATCATTAGCATTTATTGCCATCCAACGCTTACCTGTTCCTCCAGGTACAAACTCGTAATAATGTTCAGCATTTGCTCTAGAAGAATTGAATACTACTACATCAATAGGACATCCGGCAGATTTATCATCAGGACTATACAATGGAATTTTGTATACGGTTTTATTGTCATACGTAGTACTCTCTAGTCTCACAACAGTATGTGCAAAACCGTATCCGTCTGGATAGATGCGCATACTAGCCCCATTTATTACTGCCAATGTACTATTATTATGACCAAAAGCACCTCGACTCCATATAGTACTAGCATAGAAACGCCAACCTCTAGTCCTTTCTGGATTCACACCTTGACTATAAATATCTGCATCAAATGTTATATAGCCAGAACTATCAAAATATATTGAACCAGCGCTTTTCTTTCCATCAGAACTAACCGCAGTCAATTTATGAAAAGAGCCTACCACACCCTTTAGTTCTCCTGCGAATATACCATTAGACGCATATAACGAACCATCTTTCTTTACGCTGAATGGAGCATCAGCCCCATTCGGTGCGCCAAGCCACAGAGCGTAATCATTAGCATCACTAACAACCCTAAATGAGCCAAACATCTTACCATCAGTAGTCGGATCGAACAGATTAATCTGATTGGTTCCGAGCATATTGATGGTAGCGTTCTCGGCAAGAAGAAGATGAGTTGCTATTGATTTATAATTACTCATCTCTGTCCAATGTCCATCGGTCAAACTAGGCGAAGAAGTAGCGTCGTTATACGTTTGAATGCACTGATACCATTTTCCTTTAACACACACAACATCAACGTATGCTTCTTCACCTGAACCCGAAAGATACTTATAGCTGCCCGATTCAAAACCGTCATGTTCACGCATAAGAGCACCTTTTTGACCTTTTTCTCCTCTCTGAGAGAAGGAGATAGAGCCAGTTACTTCTGCTAAAACCTTTGTCATAAGCTATTAACTATTTAACACCTGTGATTACGTAAACTGCGCCCTTGTAGGCACGTATTGCTGATTCCGTAACAGTAAACTTGTTGTCGCTTACCGTTGGTGCTCCCGAAATAGGAATACCGCTGTTGGAATATAATGCCATGCTGAATGCGACATCTTCGATATTGGTCTTAGAACCACGTTTGCGCATGTACGGAACGTATACGATGCTTCCTCCCGAATTTTGAATGAAGTTCTCAGCTACAGCATTTCCGTTGCCATCCGTAGGGTTCGGGAATATGATATATTCATCCGACACGTCATTGACGGTCTGGGTATCTGACGCATAAAAACTTCCTGCCTTGTATGCTTCGCACATAACGAGGATAGATGAATCAACGTCTGTCTCATTGATGGTGAATGTAGGAGAGTCGCTATCCTGCTTGAGTACCCATGCGTTGGTAGAGTCTGGCAGATACCACTTGAATGTGTATCCGCTAGATGTCACGGACGTTCCTTCCGTCACCTCTGCTTTGACGGTACAGCTACCGCCCTTCTCTGTGATAGTGAACAGATTCGTATTTGAAGTAGGGAGAATATTTACTCGCTTTGAACTGACAACGCCCTTGGCTATATAGACTGGGTACATAGCTTTAAGATTGATGTTCGTGTTTTCGAGCGACAGACTTGTTCTTGCTTCGATATTGAACGAATCACCGCTATTGATTTTCACAAGGTTCTTATTGACCGTAAGGGTCGGATTGCCGCTAGCATCAGCCCCCATGGTAAAATGACCAGACACGCCACCAAACGAATTAGTGGAAACTCCCGAATCATTGAACGCCAACGTCACACCGCCGACAACCCATGTTGTAGAACCCCTTGTAAGGTCGAAGTTATTACCTGCGCCCTGCTCTGCTGAAAAGGCTTGCATAACTATGACTGGATGCCTAGCACCGCTAGCTTCGAAGTCAGGCGAAATCTGAGTAGGCGCATTCCACTCGCCATCATAGTTCTGATTAACGTCTCCTGTCGTACACTGAAGGATTGGGTAGATTGTCGTTCCGTTGCTTGTCACAACAATCTGTCCTGTTATTGATGCTTTACTCATTTGTTACCTCGCTTTCCTTTTTATCTGTTGATACCTCAGATTCAGAAGACACGTCTGGCATATCTGCGCCAAATCCGTTATCCTTATTCCTTGTATCGCCCTCACCTCCATACGCTATCGGGGTATAGCAGTAAGATGGAGTAGCTATACTTCCGTCAATCTCAGCTAGAGCAGAATGCTCCTCTATGAGAGCACCGCCAGCATAGGCGGCTCTTGCACTCAGATTAACACCAGGAACATCATTCATCTCACTCTGATAGAGCAAGCAATTACCGTCATGCGTCATTGTAAGCGGAACACCAGCCTTGGTGATTACCTCTGCGACTTCCTTAGTTACCTTAACGTAATATCTCATAATCGTATATTTTTAAAGTTCAACAATAATTAGCTGTTCTCGTCAATTTCCCTTGACACAAGATAGTTTCCGTTCTCATCCACAAGGGTATTGCCATTCTCGTCAACAATCAGCTCGTAAGCACCTCTGTCTTCGATTGTCAGACGGATACTCTTCTTCGCTTCGAAAGGACATTGGAACGTCTCTCCGTACCCTAACACCGTGACATTCTCAGTCATGGTGACTACGCCATTGTTAACAACCTTGCCATAAGATACTTTCTGCCACTTCGCTCTGATAATCTTATTCCATACAGAAGGGTCAATGACTCCTTTGTTGTCACTTACGATAGCCCGACAAGTTACGAAAGCTGTATCAGAATTGAGACCGAAGCCATCGCCTACGAACTGAGGAGTGAGGGGTGGAATGGTTCTTTTGATATAGGTAACCTTCTTCGGGTCTCCTGTTCGAGGAGAAGATGGAACACTTCCTTCGTAGATATAGCAGGCTCTTACCTCATATCCGATTCCGTCACCTATCATATCACAGTTGACGGTGATAGATGTAATCTGACCGTTTGCAGCCTTTGTCATGGCGGTAATCTCGTAGTTCTCGGAATCGTCAACGGAAGAGATAAGCTGCTTTGTTCCGTTATCCAAGATACGATACCACCATATCCTTGCCTTTGCGTCCGCAGACTTATCTATAGCACCGACCATCACCTTTACTGTTATGGTTCTTGTGCTTGCATGTTTTAGCGGATTCCATAGAACAGTAGGAGCACTATCAAGCATAATCTCTGCCCTTGCATTAGTGGTGTCTTCAAGGTGGAGCGGCTTGTTGGCTATGAATGTGTACTTATATCCACTTATCGGGTCAGTCCAATTACCCTCAAACCGCATTGTTCTCGGCTTATTGATAACTGAGTTAGACTTGATAAAGAGAGTTCCCTTGTTCAAACCCTCTATTGTGGCTTCATAACCACTTACCACACTAGCTTTTTCACTTGTTGCTACTACGACAATTCCACTAGTAGAGACTTCCGACCATTTGAATGAATCCAACTGACTGTTAAATGTGCCCGTCTCGTTAGGGTTGTCGGGGTCTATGAGGAAGCATGACGGAAACATCGTACATGGACGGATTGCGTAATTCGGGGAATATGAGTTAGCGATGCCGTCATACTGCTGTCTGTTGATGATGTCTCCAACTATCTCTATGCTGCAAGACTGGGAATAGGCGGTTGCCTGTATATCCATCATCTTGTCACCACTTACTGCTAATTCTTTTGGCATATCTTTCAATTTTAAAGTTCAACATTAGAAACTAACACTCACATCTTCGGAATACATCGTCTCTCCATCCTTGATTTCGGCATCACATCGGAATGTCACACCACCTATCTTGAATGCAGCACCGCCAAGGTCTTCATAGGTCAAATCAACCGACAATCCGCAGTTGGCATGAGAGAGTGCCCATTTATTGTCTGCGGTCGGGTCTCCGCTGTCTCTAGTCCATACCACATTGACCATAGAATCGGTCACGTCTTGATTGTAGAGCCTTCCGACTACTGATAGAGTAGTGAATACTTTCCAAGAGCCATCAGCATTCGTTGCCATCAAATCGTTGAGACGAAAGTTCCACAGCTTCGATGATTGCATTTCGAGTGTAAAATACGGATTGCCCTCCACGAATGCCCAAGCTGTAGATGAGTAGATTGGCGGCTTTGTTGTCTTGTCTTCAAGGCATTGCCACTTGCACCCGAGGTAATAGACGGTATCAATCGTTCTGTCACCATTGCGGTAAGGATTATCGCCTTGCGCCACAGACAAGCTCCACACACCTCTGTCTCTTGTCGTATAGATTGGGTTGCCCTGATAGTCTATCTGCTGAAATGATGCAGCCATCATCCACTTAGCATAGAACGCTCCATCACGCTTGTTGGCGGTAGGGAAGTCTTGGAAGAGGAACGATAGTGCATCTGGCAGCTTGCCCATCGCAAGAGAGTAGTTCGTCTTGTCTATGATAGGCTTAGTAACGTGGTCGAGCCATACAAGCAACCCCTCGGATGATGATATATACCAGCAGCTCTGTCTGTCTTCGTCCACCGCATTTCCCCATCGTATCAATCTTGCTAGCTCGCAAGGTGGATAGTTCTTCTTGCTAGGACATTCATCATCGGGGTAGCAGACTACCGTAATGGTATTTGTTACTGTGTTAACCGATAGTACTCGCAGCCACATATCATAATACTTGCCATTCTCGGCTAAGGTATTGATGGAAGCCAAGACAACATCATTCTCCTTGAATGTCGTAAAGTCGTTACCCCATCGTTTCTGAAGCTTCAAGTCGTAAGCCACGTTGCCACCTTCCGTTGCCGCAGGAATCTCCGTCACCGACTCAACCATACCGCTCTCCGTAAAGACGAAGTTACTCTCCATAGCTGTCTGTCTGTTCACGATGAGTTCCTTTGCTATGATAGAGCTTCGGGATGTGATGCTTTCAAACTCGGCATTACCCAGCTCGTCAATCCTGCCACCAGTACCAAAGAGCATTCCCTGAATGAACTCTCCGAAGGTTGCACCTTTCTTGAACTGAGATAAGTATTCTGCTGTCAATCCTTGCACGAACTTCTGCACCTTCTCCCAAGTGATAGTACCCTTGGCGGTGTCATCGTTTAATTTAGAGAGATACATCTTATCGGTTATACTAGCATTAAAGCTATTGGTATTACTACCCCCAGCCATGCTAGATAGAGATTTAACCGTTTCTCCTTTTACTGCATCAATAATCTGCTTTACATCACTCTTTGTAACTTCCAACGAATTTACAAGCTCAATTTCAACTTCTGTCAGCTCTTCGTTATCAACCTTTACTGAGTAGTTGCTGACGAAAACTTCGTGACTAATAAGATTTCCATCGCTATCCGAATCGCCTTGTATCTGTATTGACAGCTTTGCATTCTCATTCAACTTGCTTGCAAAGTCAGGATTCTCTTGTAAGAATACGCGAGAAAACTTAACAGAGTAGTTAAATTGGTCTGTATTGTTTTCGCTCATGTGCTTGATAAGAGCATCATCGAGTCGTTTCTCTGCTGCCGTTACAAGAACCTTTGGTGGTTTGATGCCTGTGATGACAAACAAATCTCCCTTTTGCGGTTTAAATCCAGCACTCGCGTTTGGCATTATGATACCTAGTGTTGATGTGTCCTTCTGAACCGCAATCCATAACTCTTTCTGAGTTGAATCTTGGTTTAGCTTATCTTCGTAAGCATCGCTAGCGTTAGCAAAGATGTAGTCATTTTTATCTGTGCGAACTGGTTTTAAGTTTCCATTTTCATCGACACTTACACAGTTGTAGCACTTCGAATTATCAGCACTCGGTTGATTGTAAATCACAAATGAGCATGCAGGGCATCCGTTACTCTTGATGAGGTTTATCTTTGCAGGTTCACTAGCCAAAGCATGAGCAAACAAGTCAAAGCCAAAATCACCATTAAACTTATGCAACTTTATATAGAAATAGCTATGAATATATTTTCCGTCACTATCCTTTACATCACTATCAACACTATCAAAAGCAACATCCACAATCTCTCCAAACAACTGTCCTTCTGCATTTACAATTCCATTGATAGTTGGCTTTATATCATCAAAAGTAACAGTTCCTTGATGAGGATTTCCTTTCTTATACAAGTTTACAAACTCATAATATCCGCTACCACTAGGCAATTTATGGGCGTTATTCAAAGCGTAGTAGAAACGCTCTGCACCTTTCGTGTTGCGATATATAGAAGGCATAAGTACCGATGATGGTGCTAGCCATACGCGGTCTGTAATCGTTATTTTTGCGGCATTATTTTCTCCACCTTCTGTTGCGTTCCAATATGTACCATCAAACGAAAACGTCAAATCTTTATGTGGTATATCACCTATACCATTAATCTTGATTCCGCTTTCATCGTATGGTTGAGTATGCCCATCTGATGTTTCAAAGTAATAAACACTGCTCGGCTTGCGCGTTAATTCTATACTACCTGAAATACTCGTAGATACAGTATTCATTCTGCGAGTTCCACTTGCTTTTTTGATATTTGTTGCAGTTATCTTGCAGGCTATTACAATAGTACTTGTAGAATTACGCTCAAAAGTATGTTCTTTTTTACTACTCTTTGTGTAGTTAGATAGCCCATCTATATTATCTCCAAAAGCCCATCCATTACTTACATCTGAATCACTATTACCAAAAGAGCTACCGCCTTCTCCTGACATTGAACCTCCCCCACGGACACTCTGAATACTCTTGTAAGCAGTATCTATATTGGTATTTTCTCCAACATAGTAGGCATATTCGTAGCTAAATTCTAAACCGAATTTAAGAGCACTATCAGCTTCCTTTGCTACAAAAGACAATCCGTCCATTTTAACAGTATCTTCTTTTGCAGAACTGGTAAATTCAAACAACGTCCATATAGTAGTACTTCCTATGAGCCTAGAAACAGTAGATGAATTATGCTCTGTGTATTCTTCTCCCATAGAACAAGTAGGGATAACATTTTTAGATTCTTCTCCTTTGCCTTTGTAGTCTTTACCGCCGAAGTTAGTTATAAGATAGCTTGATGTTCCAAATACATTTGCAATATAAGAATCCTTGCTATTCTTACTAAGTATAAGTGTTTTGTTGTAAACATCACTATTCCATTTCCAAACATCACCAAGTGATATTGACGAAACAAGGGATTTGCTAAAATTCTCTGTATTGAAAACTGCTTCACCAAACTCGTCATCATTAGGATAGTAATATGGCAGGTTATCAGATGAACCGTAACCTGTTATCATATCAACTATTTTATAGTTCGCATTCTCCTTAGATACAGATATAAGAGCATCACTACTACCATATTTAATAGGTGTATCGGTTAAGTCGTGCTGTACCTTACCGACATGACAAACGCTGCCATCCCAGTAGTAATCAAGCTCAAAAGTTGTGTTGATAAGCTGTAAAACATCAGTCAAATATTGGTCTTCAAATGATACTTCCTTAACTTCATCTGTTCCATACCCTTCATCAACAACAACGTAATATCCCTTGTATTCATCTGTAGGACGATACAATCCACAATATGCCATTGAGCTATTGACGCGAGCAACAAACTCATGGATAGTTCCACCAAACGTGAACTTTGTCTGATTTGAGCGGTATCTGTCTTTATTATGTGTACCAACATCATCAACGACAACATCAAAGAACAGAGTGTTATCAAGCAATTCTCTTCTAGATGTGAAAGTGATTTCGCTCTTCCACATTCTAGACGAATTATCCTTTGTAGAGTTTGGTGTATAGGACGCAAAGAATCTATCACCATTGTACTCCACGAACTCTTCCTTCTTCCATTGCAAAGGCTCAGATGAATATATTGTAGCAGTAAGGGTAGGAGCACCACCCATACGTTTTGCATCGTAGGTATATGATGATACAATAGCAGGGTTAGCTTCCGATGGGAACAAACCGATAATTTCATTACCAGTGTTCTCATCGTAAGTCAACTTCTGTATGTATAATGATTCTGCCTTCATGTTTATTCTTTATTATTGTTTGTATTCTTTGTCATTGCGGTAATCTCAGCTTGTTTTTCGGCACGTTCATCTGCCTCTTCTTGCTGAGTCTGCAATCTTACTTCCTCGTCAGGTGCAGAAACAGTATTCTTTTCAACACCAGTCTTAGTAGAAATCAAACCTGCACCGCTCAATGTACAAAGCATCTGATTCCATGCACTTTCATCGAATGGCTGCCAAGGCTTAAATGATGTACTGATTCTCATCTGCTTAAACTCAGTGATAGCAGTAGGATTCTCGCCGCTTGCAACCAACTGCTTTGCCAATCCTTCCTTGAACAATCTTGAATGTTTGCTGACGAAATTCTGCCATTCAATAGCTGCATTGTTAGCCTCCTCAATATCCAAAGAACGTGTCATCTGAATTGCCAAACCGCTTATATCGCCACTAGACTTAATATCCTTCGGCAAGATAAATGTACATCCTGTAGCAATCTGCAATTGGTCGAGAATTGACTGCATGAACTCAATCATGTTCTGTGGAGAAGGTGGAGTCTTAAACTCTGCGCTGCCATTTCCTTCAATGCTTGTATCATTCAGGATGATAGAACCAGCAATCTTCTTTGCGGTTTCATTGAGCTTACCCTTGATATAAAGGATTCCCCATCCGTGACGTTTTTGGATGACCGCAAACAGATTATAGATAATCTCGAATAGCTCGATAAGGTCTTGACCGTTATTCCAAGCAACATCACCACGTTTCGTGATAAGTGGACTCTCTGAGAATCCATGTACTTCCTTGCTTTCCAAACACCATCCTTTCAGTACTTCGTTTGTATCAACGTCTTGAACGAGTACATCTGTAAAATGATAATGATATGTCTTATCGTATGCATCAATGTGTCTTACATTGTCCTCAGTACGATAATAAACGCAATCAAGAAGCGGTTCTCCGTTATCATCTTTGTGTGTGATAATCTGATAACCATCTTCATACGAGAATAGCCTACATTTTACTTCGTTATCCTCATTCATGTAAACGAGTAAGCCCACATCACCATAACTCTGCTGAATGCGTATAGCTTGCATTTCGATACCATCCTGATTCGTCTCATCCCAGTGCCACTTGAAATCGGCAAAGTTCTTTTTGAGCTTATCAGTCGGATTGCTGTCATGTAATATGTGGTTACGTTTATTACCACCTAAACAGAGAGCTTTCTTGTCAACAATGCGCTGTTGCATAGGAATGCCAAACTTCTTAAACTCAATCTCGCAATAACTGCCATCATCAAGCTTGCAGCATATAGAAGGTAAGTTCGTATCAAACAATACCCTGTGAGAATAAGGGTCTAACTCCTTAGCAAAACGCTCTTGGCTAACAACTATCTTGCTGATATTTGGGAGCTGTGCTTCTTTTCGGAAGTTCGTCTTAATATCCGAACCATCAGAAGAATCGTTGATAGTAATAGAGCTCGAACCTCTCAAAAACGGCTTTTTCAGAAGCAATTTCTGAGGATTCTCCAAAAAATCATTGATTATGTCTTGTCTCTTTCTACTCATCGTTATTGTCGTTTAATGATGGTTCAACATCGTTGTTATTTTGTGAATCGTTATTCTCTTGTGGGTCAATCAAACCGAAGTGTCTGCAACAAGCCTTTCTTGACGGCCAGTAATTGCATTCTCTATTGGTAGTAGGACAAACAATATCATGTTTGCTTGGTACTACGATGATTCGTTTCTGCTTCTGTGACTCTTCCATCTCAAATTTATCATTCAGCTTAACGCGAATATCAGTCTGCATCTTTAATGCGTCCTTCGGTTCAAGATTTCCATCACTAAGAGCTTGGTCTATCTTGTCGAGCATTTTAAGAAGCTCGTTTTTGTTCTCTTCCTTGGTGATAGCGTTGTTATTAACATTGCCGATACCGAAAGGCTCTAGAACATCTAGCAGTTTCTTGAATCGTGGAGTTTCGTAGAATTTCGCTGCATCCTTTTCACTCTTACGATAAGCAAGACGATATGCTAAAGTCTTATCTTCCAATGCGTCACATAGGATAGCAAATGCAATGTCTTTCTCATCACATTTATCCCAGTCAATCCGCACGGATTCAAGAATCATTTTTATATTTTCTTTTTTCAGCATATATTCTAAAATTAATAGTACAACGTATCATCATAAATACTCTGAGCATTAGGATTTTTTTCTTCAACTTCTTTCTCTGCAAGTCTGAATCCCTCCTGTAGCTCGCTACCATACTCCATATTCAAGCATGGGTACATTCTCATTGCGCAAGGGTCGAGCAAGTCCATAGAACGGTCTTTTCCAAGATTTCTGTTCATTTCCTTCTTGCTCTGTAACTTCTTCTTACCACTCTGCATCTTATCAAAGCGAACTACCGCGCATTCTTCCAGGAACTCATTCTGTATGGAAACTCTGTATTTGAGGTTTTGATGCGTATAAACCGCATTTGCAACCTTATCAGAGAATGTAAGCTGTCCTCGCTTAATCATATAACTCAGTCGCAAGTAACATAGGTCTTTTATTGTCATAGCAGACAAATAATAAATTCCCATCGCCTTTGCTGCTGATATATAAGGGATAGCATCGGGTATATAGTCATTGAAATACCTACCTGCCGTGGCATCATAGATAATATGGCTCTCTGCCACTCCCTCACTCGCCGCGAATAATCTAGCTCTTTCCGCATTAATTCGCGGTGTCGAGTGCATGACGATTTCGTAATTGACAACGTGGAATCCATTCCACGACAACATCAGAGTATTATCCTTTCCGTAATCTGCCAAGTCGATTGTTATCCACTTGTCACCATTTACGGCTGGGTCTTTAACGAAACAATCTCTTGCCGCTTGGCTTGGAATAGGAATATCTTCTTCCTCTTCTGGGTCAACATTGAAGTTACCCTCCAACAACGCTTGCGCCATCTTTCCACCAGATGCGGCTACAGAACCGATATAGTTAGCGTTTCCACCAATCAATCCTTTATTTTCGCTTAATCGACCTTGATAAAAAGCAAAGCTCTTAATCATGTTCTCGTAAGTAAAACTTCCACCAACAGCTTTCAGCTTTCTGTCAATATCAATCTTACATTTCTCATATACCTCACGTTTGGTGTCACCCCAAACAACATCTTTAACAGTCGGTCCTGCAACATAGAAGTATCTTACCTTTCCGTCTCTCTCAGGAATAATATATCCATCTGCCCCAATATACCAATCGAGGAATATTCGCGTCCAATGGCTACGTTTTGGATTCATAGTTGCAAAGAACTTACCTGTAAACGTCTTACTCTGTCCTCTGTTTCGAGTCATAACGTATGAAAATGCCTCCCATGACATCTCAGTCAACTCATCAATGGCTATCATATCGTACTCCCAACCTTTTGCACGTTCTCTTAACTTATCCATGTTGGAATCGTCAAGATACGTCAAATCAACGAATGTTCCGTTAGGGAATGATACACGTGGAGAATCACTTTCTTTAACTCTGACAAAATCAGCACCGAATATCTGTTTAAACTTCTCTACGAATCCTCCACCTGCTTTTTGATTACCAAGTGAACGGCGCGAAATCATTGCGCGAAAATCTGGGTCTGTAAGCAACGGCTCTGCCATAGCTAATACTAACGCAAATGAATTGTGTGTAACCGTGAAATCGTTAGTAGCATATAATCCACTTGGATTGTCAACAGTGATACATCTACCCTTCTTTTTGCCAAGAAACTCTATTTTTTCAATAGACTTCTCGAAATAGTATTTCTTCCCATCAGAATATCCAATAGGCTTGATTCTTTCCTTTTTCTTAGGCAAAGAAACAATTTCGTCATTGAATTGAGTCGAAATAGATATATTGTATGCAAGATTGCATTCGTGAAAAACACCATCCTCATCTTTATATCCAGCCTTCTTCTTTGATATAGAAGAAAGTCCACCGAGTGAACGAACAACAAAAGCTACATCTTCTGCAAGCTGTTTACTTATCGTTGTATATGTAATATGTCCTCGAACATCAACATACCCATCCGTATCTATCAAACCTTGCAGTAACTCTTTTCGTTCTGCAATAGTTGCAAACTTATATGACTGAGGAATAAACTTGTGTAGTGCTGTATGACCTGCAAGTTTTAAAACCTTCAATCCATCAATCAGAGCCTTGTCATATATTCTATATATCGAGCACTCAGTATCTTGATTTTTATGAAAATGAGTCATATCGTACCCTCTATCCGAGAATCGTTCTACTATATGTTCGTCTGGGGTACATAACTCAACGTGATTTCTATCAAGAACACAACTTGTAAAACATCCGTCTCCAATCAATGCACCTAATATATATGGAGAAATTGGTCTTGGCGTTGTTGGTGTTACTGGTCTCGTGAATTGTATAGGCTCACTTAAAGGAACGCTAATTCCACGATATGGATAACTGCCATTTTTCTTCTTCTCAAAGAACTGAAACATCATTTCTGTAGTCCAAATTCTCCAATCATCACGATTTCCATCTTTATCGTATCTCTTTGTCTTCTTGCCTGCAACACGAATTTTCCACAAGTGCCCCTCTGAACAATCGACATGTGTTCCATCAACAAATGTAACTCTGTAATACGGATGTTCTTCTATAGGATGTAATTGTATTACACGTTCTTGCCCACCTGTATCAGGATTGGAGATTATATCCCCAACCTTAATATCTCGAAGCTTTCTGAGTCCAAAAGGCGTAACTATCTGACTATCCAAGGTCTCGGCTTTGCCGCTGGCAAGAACGCCGCCGCCGAAAACCACGTCTAGATTACACCTTACAAAGGACATTTGGAAGCCCTCTTGTGGTCTGATTTCTATATCTTTATTCGTGTTCATGCTGCAAAGATACCTAATTTATAATATATAATAGAGTGAAATTAATTCTATATTGGTTACGTAACAAATAGAGTTTCTAAAAACCTATAAATCACCACATTATTTAATTATCTTTGCAGCAGAATTTTAAAAATTAGTAATATGAAGTTTACAAAACAACAACTTTTAGACACCCTAAAAGCAAAGCTCACTGCAAACGGAAAACACCTTTCCATCAGTGAAAAGACAATAAAGAGTTTGAGTGATTCCCACTTTGACCTCTTAGTTGGTGAAGATACAGAGTTAGATGATTTGGTGAAGAAGATTTTGCCGCAGTATGTTTCCCTTAACGGCAACTACGAGAAGGATAATGCCGACTTCATCAAGAAATGGAACGATGAGCATCCTGACACCAAGCCAAACCCAAATGGCAATGGCAAAGAGCCTTCGGCTGTTGAAAAGAAGCTTTTGGAACGCTTGGAAGCTCTAGAGAAGAAGGATGCAGAATACGAAGCATCTAAGCTTGTATCACAGAAACGTAGTGAACTTCTCGCCAAGTTCAAGGAGAAAGGTATCAACGATAGTAAGTGGATTGAAAAGTACATGAGCAAGTTGAACCTCACTAAGGACTCGGACATCGAGCAGGAATTTACCGATGCGGAAGAGTTTTACAACATATCCCACGTAAATGGCGGTGGCACTCCAGGCAATCCAAGTGGCGGTAATGGAGATAAACCTATCGGTGCTGAACGATGGGCAGGCGTAAACAAAATCCTCGGTACATCAAATCCTGCTGGCAATTAAATTCGGATAACATTAATTATTAACTCTTTAAGGTAAAAAGATTATGTTGGATAACTTTTTCACAAGACAAGCCAATGGTGGTGCGGTATTCACTGGTCGCACACTCATTCAGGCACATGGCTCTATTGGAGGTCATAAGAATGTCTTCGTAAAGCTCGTTAAGGGCAGCAAGGATGCGCTCTGTTATCCTACTACGGGTGGCATCTTGAAGAACCCATTCAAGGGTAGAGCGAAGATTAATGCAGGTGACCTCGTTGAGTACACACCTAACATTAACAACACTACTGGTGCAGAGGTAAAGATTTTGAAGTTCTATGAGCTGGCGAAGGATGCTACTGAGACAGACGTAACCTACAAATTGGTTCGTGACGGCTATCACCACATACCGTATGCTGGCGATACTATCATGGTAGGACAGAAAGATTTTGCCACACAAGCAAAGGGTGTCACTATCACCAATGTGGAGAAAACTACCGACGGTTCAAACGATATTTGGCTCGTTACAGTATCAGAGACACTTGGTACAGCACAGAAAGCTGGTGACATTCTCGTAGAAGCAGCAAAAGCAGGTACAAAAACGCTTCCTATGGTTACTAATCCTAATGCTTACGCAGACAAGGATATGGATTTCTTGTATTACGCGAACATGGAAGGGGTTGACGATTTGGAGTATATGCTTACTCCAGCGTTGGCACAAGAAGATACTGTTATCGACCTTGTAGCTATCGGCAATTTGCCACCAGCAGTTCTCGCTCTCAACAAGAGCCGTGTAAAGACTTGGTTCTGGTTTAATTAATCAGACCAAGTAAATGATAACAAACTTATTTTTTTGTAATTAATTGTATTTAGGATATGCAAAGATTTGACATTAACAACTCGGATTGGGCTGCACTCTTCCGTTCAAAAGATGGCGGTAGTGAACTGTTTCAGTCTCTCGTTGACAACTCAGACCTCCTTAACATGGATGAAGGTTGGGCAATGACACAGGGGCATATTGCTGATGCACCTACTCCAACAGCGGATGATGGTTCTGCTACTTTCCGAATGACTTCATATAAGTTGGAAGCTGCACCAGTCATGGATATGCGTGCGCCTCTCGGTGATTCACATCAGATGGATGCCGAGGGTGAGGCAGAGTACACCGCATCAATCCCTGACTTTATCGGTCGTGGTTTTGTAGAGACCGCCGCACAACGTATCTATAAGGAAAAACAGTTTGCCCAGTTTGGAAACGCAGACCGCATCATCGCTCGTTGGGTACGTGACTACCTCGCAGTTGGATTAAAGTCCGCAAAGGCTACATTGAATAACACAACCGCGCAGTTGGAAACAACTGGTAAGATTGATTACACTGGTCTCGGTGCTGGTATCTACAGCAAGCTCTATGATGCTCGTCTTCCAAAGGATAATTTTCAGAAGGCTGGTGCAAAGGCTTGGACTGCCGCAGATTGTAAAATTCTCACACAGATGCGTAAGTTAGAAGACGCTTATCGTGATAAACGAGGAGGCTACGATGGTGCTCTTACTTGGAAGATGACAAAGAAGATGTACAATGATGTATTCCTTCAGAACCAAGAAGTACGCGACTTGTATGTTGCTTGGTGTAAGGCTAACTATATTGCATACGTTGAGGGTATGCCTATCACTAACGAGCAATTCTTGAAGTCATTTACAGACATTCAAGGTATTTCTCCTATTGAGATTGTCGTTGAGAAGGAGCGCAACAAGACACGCACAACCGACACATTTGTCAAGGGTTGGGCAGATAATCGCGTTGTTCTTCGCCCTGCTGGTGATGCAGTAGAGTTCAAGTACACCGATGTATTGGAACGTGACGTATTCGGTAGCGGCTATGGTGCAAGTACTATTGATACCACTTTCGCAACCATGCTCAACGGTCTTGTTACAGCAATGAACACCACAACCGACAATGGTCGATTGAAGGAGTGGCACACAGACGTGATGATGTCTGCTATTCCAGCTCTCATCTCATTCACTAACCACGAGATTATCCACACCGAGGTAGCTGGTGACGGTGCAGTATCTTAATGGTTAAATACTCACAATATACGATAACATTTAATTCATTTATCTCTCAATGGCAGCATCGAAGTTTGACATATTGGACTATTTGAGCGGCATGACTAACTTTGTCTTTGACAAGTCGGCATTAAACAATGTCGCTTTGGATTGCGGCGTTTCTGATGTTGAGTCTTATTTGGACTTGACAGAAGAACAGAAAGACAGATGCAAGATTGCACTCTTGGAAAAGATTGTATTCGGTGTCTATCAGACAGCATCGACCACAAACCAACATGGCGCATATACTCTTACGGTAGGTGCTCAGACCATTACATCGGCTGCATTGCTGAGTATCAAATCAGAACTCAAAAGACTTTACAAGAAGTATGGAGAGGATGAAAAACTTGAAGCTCTCAATGAAACCGATGGAGAGGTTAAATGGATTAAAGAAACAGATTGGTAAGCTATGTACACTGACAGAAATTCTTTGGATGAATATGCCTATCATGGCGTGTTCTACCGCTCGGAACAAAAACCGAAAGAAGATGGAGACCTTATCGGAAGCGATGGGGATATGTTAGGTGATACTGATACTAGCTCAGACGAAACAGAAAATGTAGAAACTATCATTTTTGAAACTGATTGCGATATTCAGGAAACCAACAAACTCTTTAATTCGGGCGTAGTTACGTTAGGATATACAATCTATTTTCCAATGCCAACGAAAGAAGGAGAAGACGGAAAAGATGAAGAATACATTCCTGAAGGTTTGAATGCTGGCATTCGTTTCCGTGGGAAAATGTACGGAATGGACGTTGACGGAATGGTTATTGGCGTTTATCCGACACAAATGCATGGATGTGTAGCTTACATCAAGGGTACTGACATTTAGTTTTTTCATCATAAGGTAAAATGTATTTAGGATAACAAGGTATGGCACAGAGGATTAATCGCAGATTGTCTCGCATTGAAAATTTCTTTTCGATGCTTCTTACTAAAGGAAAAATCTCAGACAACATATTTGTCGGAGAGTTACCTCCTACAACTAGCAAAGACTGGGATGATTTTGTGAATGTTGACGTAGGTCAGCAAAGAGAACATGGCGGTTACTCCTCTGGCTATGCTAACATTTATCTCTATGCAAGACCAAAGGGAACTCCACTTAGAAAGAATGTAAAGTTACTTGACAAGATGGAAGGTATTCTTGACAAAATCATTGATGAATCAAGAGACGCAAACTATACAATCAGTACATTATACCGTGATAGCGGATATGATTCAAACCGCCAGTTTCATTTTCAGATTATTGCTGTTTCGGTTATTGTACGTTAATTATTTCATTTATTTAGGATAACAATTTAAACTCATAACAATATGGCAACGAAAGTTACAAGTACAGGCGCAGGTGCAATCAAGCTCTCTAAGCCTTCACACATTATTGTTCGTCCGTTCAATGGCGATGCGGCTGGTGACGATTATTACGATTTGGACGATGTTGTTCGCGACACCACATCTATCTCTCAGGACGATAACGATACTACCGATATTGAGCGCGAGACTTCTGATACTCCTATCATGTCTATCGTGACAACTGGTAAGTATCAGTTTGCTGCCGAGGTTGCAGATACTCAAGCTCCTGTATTGACTGCATTGTGCGGCTTTACAAAGGGTACTGATGGTAAGATTTACGCTCCATCTGGTTACAAGCTGATGTATGCAGAGGTCGCAGTAGTTTTTGACAACGCAGATGGTACTACACACACAGCATTGATTCTGCCTAAGTTGCAGCTCAATTCCAAGACAACCATTGAGTCTCTGAACTCTAACTTGGCAAAGGTTGCATTGGCTGGCACAGGTCAGTTGGTAGAAGTTAAAGATGGAAGCGTAACTCGCAAGACACCATTCTACATTGACCCTGCATACACATTGCCAACTGCTAGTGTATAATGCAGATTCTTCAACAATTCTCGACTATATACAAGGGGCGGCGGCTTTAATGCTGTCCGCTCCTTTTTAAGTTTTATCATTTATGGCTGAAACATTATACAAAAAAGCATTAAAGCTTATTACGAAGGAATTAGACAAGGATGCAAAGAATGTGTTAAGAGAATGTATTCAAGAAATTACATACACACATCAAACGCACAACCTCTACGATTCTTACGGATATGGCATTTATGTCGAAGGCAAGCTTGAAAAAATAGGTTACTTATCATCCTCTCCAAAAGCATCCAAAGGCAAGAATTGGTATGGAGAAGAGATTAAAGGTCGTGAAGCGATAAACGAATATCTCAAAAACGATTATTCCCCTAGTGGAGTAATTGATTTGGCTGTCGTTGCGACTATGCCCTATGCTAAGATATTGGAAGATGGCGGTGGTAATCTGAAACAATCTTACAGAGTCATTTCTATGTCGTTTCAAAAGCTACAAAACCTATCCAATAAGTATAATGGAACAGTAAGTGTGATTAGAAAGTAATTCATATATATGGGAAAAGTATATAGAGCACAAAAAGACCCGAATAAGGCTAAGAAACAAGCTATAGAAGACGAGAATAAGGTGTTACCTAGTTCTCCTTTGTCTGATGCGGCAATGGAACGTCTGGCGCAAATTATGAATGATTCTCCTACAATTGTAAAACTACAAGGTACAGAGTGGGAGATAAGAGCATTGAGGCCTGGCACTCAATGGATGATTGCAGAGGAGGCTTGCAAGATAGTCAAGGGCGAAAACTTATCAATGGGTGACGTTATAAAGGAGTTTGCCATCAACATTCCATCGGTGGCAAGAGTAATCACACTATCATTGCTCAATGACAAAAAACGCATTGATTCTGAGGAATACCAACAAGTTTACGACCAGTTGCTTTGGGGAGACTATGACATCAAGGATTGGGCAACATTACTCGTTGAAATTCTCAATTTGCTAGATGTGGATTTTTTCTTCGCGAGTACCAATGTGATTCAGACCTTCCGCAATCAAGCTCTGATGAGGAAGAAACAAGCAGCCGAATTATCCCGTCACGAACAGAATACGGACAAATGATAGATTTCTTACGTGCCAACACATGGTGCTCGCAAGAAGAATATAAATGGAAAATGACTGTTCCTCAGATTCGTCTTGCGTCTATGGATTTTACTCATATTGAATATATTTCGTCAGACAGAGACAAAAATCAGAAGAACGACAAATTAAAGAATGCAAAGGTAATCAATGGTGCAGAGGATTTACGAAATCTCAATGACCTTGGAATACCTATTTTATAAACTCTTAAACTTTTGAATTATGGCAGATTCAGCATTAGGCAGTGCTCTTGTTATACCAGAGTCCGCATTGAAGAAAATCAAAGAGGCTGATGATAAGTTGCAGAAGTTACAAGATACGGCTAAAAATACCGCGTCTAGTGTAACACAATCTTTCAAGGATATGTCTGTTGGTACTAAGCCGTTCCTTAATTCTTTAGACCAAGTTATAGCAAAACTCGCAACAATCAACGCATCTGCTTCAAATGCAAGCAGTGGTATCTCAAACGTAGGTGCGAGTGCAGGTAACATGAACAATAACATTACGTCAGCAGCACAGAACATTCAAAATATGGTAGCACAGCTATCTAAGATGAATGGTTCTGGCACTAGTGGTATTATGCAAGCTGCACTTGCATTTCAGAGATTACAGGAATCGGCAAAGGGTGCTAGCGGTATGAATATTGCTGAGTTAAAGCAAGAAATTGGTTCTATTGAAAGTATGTTGCGAGATACAACACAAAATCTCACCAAGGCAGACCAAGATGCACTTATTAAGCGAAAGAAGTCATTACAGGATGAGTTACGATACCAGCAGCAGATGTATAATGAACGTGCTGTTGCTTTTCAGAAGGCTCTTGATAAGATGGTTAGTGCAGAACAATCTTACAACAACAAACAGAGAAAGGCATACGCTGATAGAGCAAAAGACTATCAGACGAGAAATAACAAGGCAAACACTACATATCAAGGCGCGCTTGATTTCTCTGCTTCTGCAAATACGCTCAACCGCCAAGTACGCGCTATAGAATATCTGAAAGAGGCTCGTATGAAGTTGTCTCAAACCGATGCTGATTATAAGCGAAAATTGGATATTCTTAATGCTGCAATTGAGCAACATAACAAAAACTTGAAAGAGGCTGGTGTTAATTCTCGCGCGTTGACAGAACAAACATCATATATGGCTGGATATATGTCACGTTGGGCACAGCGTATGGCATTTGCATTCTCAGTGGGTTCTGTCAAGAATTTTGTCGAGCAGATTGCATCAGTCAGAGGTCAGTTTGAACTCTCTGAGCGTTCACTCGAAGCTATCTTGCAGAACAAACCAAAGGCAGACGAGATTTTCAACAAGACAGTAGAACTTGCCGTTAAATCACCTTTCCGTATCAAAGACTTGGTGGATTACACACGACAACTTTCCGCTTACCGAATTGAGTCTGATAAACTTTATGATACAACCAAACGACTTGCCGATGTTTCAGCAGGTCTTGGCGTTGATATGGGAAGACTTATCCTTGCATACGGACAAGTCAAGGCTGCTGCATACCTTCGTGGTTCTGAGGTTCGTCAGTTTACTGAGGCTGGTATCAATATGTATGGTGAGTTGCAGCAATACTTTAAGGAAGTTAAAGGAGAAGCGTACACGACCGCACAGATTGTTGATATGATTTCCAAGCGTAAGGTTACATTTGAGGATGTTGAGGCAATATTCCAACGCATGACCGATAAGGGTGGAACATTCTACAATATGCAAGAGATTCAGGCTGAAACTCTCCAAGGTAAGATTTCCAACTTGAAGGATGCTTTCGATGTGATGCTCAATGATATTGGTACAGCAAATGACGATGTATTTAAGGGGCTTATCAGTGGTGCGACCGTATTACTTAGACACTGGGAAACTATTGCATCTGTAGGAAAAGACCTTATAGGCATTCTTGCTTTGCTTATGTTGCAATCAAACAAGACAGGTGTCAGCTTAAAAGAAATATGGAATGCAAATTTCACATCATATTCATTAAAAGGGAAAAATGCACTAGGTCTTATTACTGCATCATTCAGAAATCTCGGTTCTGCTGCAAAAACAGCAGGTAAGATGATTAAGTGGGCTGTAATGGATAATCTTCCGTTAATCGCTTTTGCAGCATTGGCACAGGCAGTTTCAAGTGCTTATTTTGCATACGAGAAATTCAGAGAAGAGCAATCCAAAATTATCACTGAAACTATTGATGCAAAAAAACGTCTTGGTGAGTTATCTGCCGAATATGAACGTATTAAAGATAAATTTACAGAAAGAGCAGATGGCGGTGTTCGTATCATCATCAACAAGGATAGATTTTTAAATGATTCAAAAAGCGTACTTGAAGATTTGTACGATGAGCTTAAAAAAAGAAATCTCGAAATACCTATTAGTATAGAGAAAGTTGATTTATCGAACTTAGACAAAGCTATCAAGGAATCAAAGAAGAAAATAGATACATTTATACAGATGGCGCAAGATGCGAAATCTTATATCAATGGTGAAGATAACTCTTTCTTTAATAGCAACAATTTAAATCTGTTCGGAATACCTTTGTGGGCAGATAGTTTCTCAAAGGATATGAAGGAGTTGGATGATGCAGCAAATGATGTTCGACAATTTGCGTCTAGAGCACAAACTGCAATTGAGGCACTAGGTGAGGGTTATGATAAATTATCCGTAAAATCTAGAGCTGCATACGATTCCATTAAAGATGGCGCAAAACCTAATGAACTCGATGTAGAATATTTACAACGAGTTAATAAGGTTATGGGTGAAATATTCGACAATGAGAGAAACAATAGCTCTTTTGAAAAATATGCTAACAATCTCAGAAAGCAATTATATGGACTTAGTGATAATCTTGGCGCAACACTTAGCGGTTCTTTCAGAAGTGCAAAAGAAGAGGCTGCTAACGAAATTCAAGGATTGTTCGATAGCATTAATAATATATATGGCGGATTCCTGAAAAATCTCAAGCCAGCCGAGATAAAAGTTTTTTGGGATAATGTTGCTACGGAAAACAATCTTGGAGAATTACAAAAGAAAATACTTCTTACAATCGCGTCAAAGGTATATCATTTTAAGGTTGATGCAGATAGCCAAAGCATGAACAACGCAAGACAAAGAGTATATTCTTTCATGGATGATTTGCAAGCAGAGGCAGACAGACGAAAGATTAAAATCAGTCTTGATGTTATTGACCCTAAAGATGCACTTAATTCTGTACAAGGTTTTCAGCGTTCAGCAAAGGATATTAAGGAATTGATAGACCAGATAAATAGAGGCAAGATTCAATGGTATCATGGTTCAAGTCTTGGTATAAGTAATACAATGAAGTGGGGAAGCCAAAATGTTGGCGTTAATACCGTATTCAACAAGAAAAATGCCATAGCATTTCTTCGAAGCCAATTGAAAAATGTTCTTACAAAAAACAATTTGGCTGGCGGATTAGACCCATTTGCTAACCAAAATACCCGAAATAAATCAAAGGTTGATAAGCAACAGCGCGATATTCTCAACGAGCGCATCTCTCTGTTGAAGGATATGAATTCTGAATATCAGAAACTCATTAAATACGAAGGCGAAGAGCAAGCTACAGCCGATGTTCGTAAGCATTTTGCGTTGGCGGCAAAGAATGTTGGTATGAATATAAACAACTTTATCCCAGACCGCCAGACTATTGCAAAGAAGATTGAATATCTTGCAAGCCAATATAAGGAACTCGGAAAACGTGGCAGCGCATTACGAAACGCCACTGAAATCCGTCTTGATATTGATGAGGAATATTTCAAGCAGCAACTTGACGATGCGAAGAACAATGCGCAAGAAGCATTCTCACAGCTCGATTTGTTTAAGAAGCTCAAAGGTGAAGGTCTTTCTGATAGCATCATCAAAAGTATGTTCGGGGATTTGACTTCTTCTTTCGATGATGTGCGCAAGTCTATTACAGATGATTTTGAAGCAAAATGGAGTAAAGACCAGACTAAGTGGGGTGATGATGTCGCAAAGGAATACACGTCACAAATGCAGAAACTTGATAAGGAAGTCTATCAAGACCAAATTAATCAAGCACAAGAGCTGATTAAGGCATACAAGCAGCAACTTTCCGACCAGTTACAGTTGGATAAGTGGTACATTGAGGAAAAACAGAAAATCCAAAACAATGCGAATATATCCAAGAACAAAGATTTGCAGAAGCAGCTTCAAGATAACCTTGATAAGCAATATGCTTCAAAGACAGATACTAATTCTTGGAAAGATTTTCAGAATAGCGATATGTATATTTCTATCTTTGAGAATCTAGACCACACATCAAACCGCGTTCTTACTGCAATGAAAGCGAGACTTGAAGGATTACGTTCTTCTCTAAAAAATCTCACTCCAGAGCAATTAAAACAGATAGTTGAGCAGATTAACAAGATAGATGCTTTACTTGTTGAGAGAAATCCTTATAGTAATATTGGTAAGAATTTCAAGGAATATTTGAAATTTGCCAAGCAACGCAAAAAGCTAGAGGAAGAATATATTGATGCTACCCAAAAAGAGCAGATATTGAAAAACGACCAAAGCAATGCGAATAAGGATGTCAAAAATGCAGAGATTGCTTACAATAATGCAGTAAGGAAATATGGTATTGCTTCAAAAGAAGCCATCCAGTCAAGAATCCTTTGGGATATTGACAAGGCAAAACTTCGTACCATAACAGACCAGCTTGTAGCGCAAGGAAAGATAACAGAAAAGCAAGCAGAGCAGATACGAAACGGACAGAAGTTGCAGAAGACTTTGCAACAGCAAGTTCAGACTATCGGGCAAAACTTCTCTGATGCAGCTAGTTCCGTTACAGAACTTTTTAGCGCATTGAATGACTGGGGTGCTAACATCGAAATGTCTGACGATTTATCAGAGGTTGTAGATGGAATCAGTAAGATTGGTTCTTCTCTTGAAGGTATTGATATTACTAGACCATTCTCTGTTGTCAAAGGTACGATAGGTGTTATCGGCGGCATCGGAAAAACTCTTGGCGGCATCTTCGGATGGGGAACAAAAGATAAAAAGCTGCAAAAGCAGATTGAAAATCACCAAAAGGCGATTGAAAAACTGCGAGAGAGATACAGCGAACTCAAAGATGCTATGGATAATGCTTTTGATATTGAACGTTTGGCACAATACAATGATGAGATGGTTAAGAATCTCAAAACTCAGAATGCCAACCTTGAATCAATGATAAAAGCAGAGCAGGACAAGAAGAAGACCGATAATGATAAGATTGAAGAGTACCGCAAACAAATCGAAGCCAACAACAAGGCTATCGAGGAGGCAGAACAAAGTCTTACAGAGCAACTTGGCGGATTCGGAACAAAGGCTAACTATAAGTCGGCAGCAGAGGAGTTTGCGAAGACTTGGGTTGATGCTTACAACGAAGGAAGCGATGCTCTCGAAGCACTTAATGATAAATTCGATGAGTATATACAGAACCTCATAGTTAAGCAAGCTACACAACGTATTGTTGGTAAGATGGTAGAACCGTTATTTAAAAAGATTGACAATGCGGTTGAGCAAGGGAGTGATGGTGGAAATAATGGATTGAATTTGGTTAAAGCTGAATTGGATAATATTATGACAACCGGTAAGGATAAACTGAAAGGTGTTTCTGATATGTTGAAATCATTCGTTGATGGATTAGGATATAAACCAAAAGGCAGCTCAAATATCTCTGCTTTGCAGCAAGGTATTCAGTCTGTAACTGAATCAACCGCACAGGCGTTGGAGTCGATACTCAACAGCCTACGATATTATGTAGCCACTCAGCAAGCAGATGTCCGTATCATCCGCGACACTCTGTTAGAAAAGCTCGGCAATAGTATCAGCGCGATAACACAAGATACATCAAGCAGTCCTGTACTCATTGAGTTGAGATTGCAGACAACAATACTTACTGATATTCGCGACACATTGGCTAGCTGTGTAAAGGGCGGTCACAAGCAAGGAAGAAATGGTATCAAGGTATTTATGAATTAGTTTTCTGTGTTCTATATATAAAATTAGGGCAAGCTCGGTTTCACAACTGAACTTGCCCTTTTTAATCAACATAAATCTAACTAAACCTCAACTAATATAAAAAGTAAAATTATACTTTATGTCTGTGTACCGCCGTACACTCTGTAAATAAGAAAATAATATAAATATTCTTTTTTCCAACTTTGCTATTTAAATGAGCTGTAAGACGTTATTTTTGTTCGTCCTTACAACTATTCCACTCTGACACATAAATCGTTCCTAGCGTCATATTTGCGTCATCGTAGCCAATGATTTTAACATCATTATCCTCTCCGTACTCTATGAGGTCACATTTTCCTTTGCATTCGATGCGAACTTCACTCTTTCCGCACACGTAAATGCGAGTAACCATATTCTCTGGAACTTCAATCTCCAAATCCTTGCAGTACGCGACAAGAATAATCGTAGAGCGCACATTGATAACTCCATGAGCACCTATATACATTTCGCTGGTATATCCGTGCTCATTACATTGGTAGAATCCATTGGCAAACTCACCAAACTCTTTCAAAAGGTACTCTTTTGACAATCCCCATCCGAAAGCAATAGAATCAGCCATAAACTCAATTCCGTTTGAATCAAGAGCCATATTTACCAATTCTCGCTTACTCGCGGCAGAATCCCATTTCCCTTTATATTCTCCGCACAATCCCAATCTTAGGGCATTGCGCTTCAACGTCAATAATTCATTGTTATTCCCCATACCATTCTCTCAATCTATCGTTAATTAAAGTGCTCACATACGCATAGGTTTTATCGTACCCGACAAGTTCGTGACACTTGCGGACACACCGCATAGCAGATTTCTCATTGATGTCCGCGCGCTGTGCGATAACGGCATAGGAAAAGCCATAGCGATTGTGTAGAACGTCAAGAACAAAGTTCCTTGCTACCGATCTCGCAAAAGGAATGTTAGTATTGCCAACATATAAATCGTCTGCATTCACTCCTTCCTTTTCCTCAATACGCATAGCCGTGTTCACTTGTTCGCAAACCATCCGCTCTACCTTATTCATCGTATCATTACCTAAATATATCATAGCCGTTATATCTTATTTTTATCTTTATAAACGTAACCTACCGTATCACAAGGGTATTTATCATCTGGTGACAATACACCTGCATCTTCCATCTTTTGCCTGAAATCCACAGAAACCATAGGCACTAACTTGTGTAATCTAGAACCATCGGCGGCAGCCCAAATCGGCTTTAGATACTGAACAGGATTCTTAACCTTTACACCATCCCATTTGATTCCGTTCTGAATGAATGGTATAAAGATACCGTCTCGCTTCACTCCGTTAGCATCACACATCCTTACAATCCTGTAATCTCGGAATAGTCCGTATTTCAGTTCTATATACCATTCATTATACATAAGCTATTCCTTTCCTTGATTAAGAGCCTCGGCTGCTTGCTCTGCCAATATTGCTTGCTGACCGTGCTCAAAGTTCTTCTTCAAGTCTTCCTCAGTCTCTTCGGAAACTGGAGTGTTCATTACAGTTTCCAACTCTTTCTGCATACGACCGATGTAATCAAGTTTTTCTTTTGCAAATCTTGCTGCATCATCTGCATCAGTGAACGCTGTAATCGGATGAGTAATGTTGGCTTCTGTGATGATAACCATGCTATCAAGCATATCCTGATAAGTAACATCTGTCTCAGGGAAAATATCATTTTCTTTCCCCTTTACTTCGTTCTTCATCGCGACAAGATTTTCAAGCCACGCGAATGTTGTAGTGGTAAGCGCGTGTCCTTCCATATCAACACCGCCCCAACGCTTAAAACGTGCTTCAAATCCAATGTGTGTGTGGAAAATAGCACAATCCTTCAAAATTACGATGAAGAAATGACCGAAGTCGGTAACGCTTTCAACATCTTTTCTGTTGATTCCGACAACAACTTTAAGCAAACCTGCATTGTTGTCAACAGTCTTCTTTTTTGCAATTCTAGCCATAACTATATATTATTTTTGTTCAACAATCGTTTTGTACTCGAAATCCCTGCAAGAAGGATTTTCTTCCGATGTGTATCTCTTCTCCGTGGTATTATGATAAATATCATTCTTGAAGAAGAAACAATCCTTGCAAGTATATACCAGCGGAATAATGTCTCCGCAAGCATCATCGTCAGGATTTGCGTATGTGTATAAGTCTTTGCCCATGCAATATGGGAACTCAGAATCTTCATCATTCAACAATACACAATCCTTACAAGTGTATTTAGTCTGTGCCATGCTCCAACAATTTTATTTCGTCCTGGATATAAAACACCGCCTTGTGCAAGTCCTCGATGCGCTTCTCTGTCTTGGTCTTGTTACCATCCACCTTATCCTTGCGCAGGAGATACTTGATAGCGTTCCCTGTATTGAAGTCAAGATGTCTGCAAATATCCAAAGGCTCAACACCGCACAAATCCTTCAACCAAGCGTAATGGGATGGGTGAGATACTTGCTCCGTCTTTTTGTTTGCAGATTCGTTTGCGAAGACGGAAACCTTAGCTAATTTATCCATATTTACACCAATGGTTTCATTTCTTTTAGGACATGATATTACACACATTCCATCAATCATATCAACGACTTTAATGGCAAAGGAGTCACATATATTGTTAGGGTCTATAATCTCGATAAACCCAGAGCTAGTAATATCTTCCAAATCTACCTTCCTAATCTGCAAGATAGAGCCAATCTTAATATCTTCAATCTTAATCATAAGCTATTTCTTAACTAAACGTTCCTAATACTCCTTACACTTTTTGTAAGCATCCGATTCAGACAATGCCATAGCATCATCAAAAGAAATACTTTCATCCATCAAGAACAACCTAACATTCTTTTCACCGAGCTTCTGCAAGTCTCGGTTAATATAATGCGAGAATCCGATTTTTGAAGCCTTGACAGTATTCTTTGCTTGGAAATAAAACTCATCATGCTCATCATAGAACGTTCCTTCCTCGTAAACCTCGCACATCACACCTTTTTCGCAAAGCTCTGTGTCATGCTTTGTTTTGTTAAGTTCGCACACGTGAATACCAGTAATGGTATCTATCTTATCGTGACTTCTCCATCCATTCTTTGAAACCTTATAGCAATAATTTCTCATAAGCTATTCCTCCTTATCTTTTAGTTCAACGAAATCACCAATGCCCAAACGAGCCTTGTTGATGCAAGAGGCAATCCAGCCAATCAGATAGGCAGAAGGCTCGTCGCCGTGCTCCATGCCAACATGATCCTCGATGGCATCGCAGACGTGAGAAGCTTCATGGCAGCAGTAGTTCATCGACATAACCTTCTGACACGGAAACGAGACAAGAACGCCACGTCTTCTGTCGCTCTTCCTGACAGCATCGGAATACGTAACGCCGCCGTAATCACTATCGGGAGCATTGCACTTATCAAAACAGGAATCTATCAGCTCTTTCAAGTCTTTACCGATGTGTACCCAAAGTTTCAAAGGGTAGATTCCGTTTCCATATTCGTAATATCCTTTCTTCTTCATACCTCATCGTTTTTATGTTTCTCCCACCCTGCTTTTGAAAAGGCATACCAAGTATCACAAATGTCTAGAGCAAGAACGTCTCCTTGATTAATACATAAATCGCTTTTAATACCTTCAACATGAACATACATCACTGCTAAAGCATCATAAGGATTACTACGACCTTCTATAAACGGATTTTTAAATAACTTGGTCTTGTATACACTAGTAACAATAGGCACTTGAAGAACATCTGAAATATTCTCTGTGCTAATCTCTATCGACTTCTTAAACTTCTTCATATTCTCAAATATTTATTTTGGATACAATCTCGATGGCAGACAATAATGTCTTCTCGCTGATACCTTTTCCACTACCAACACCATCTTTCTCTATTCTTTCAAGAGATTTCTCAATAGAGCAAAAATCATCCTGAGAATTACTTATAAAGCCATCAAGTTCTTCACTTAGACTACTGATACAATCGTTGTTTTTTTTAACAATAGCTTCAAAACGACCGAAATACTTGTCGATATAATCCTTCAACCTTTCTTCATGCTCTATGATAGTTGCAGAGTTTGAGATTTTCCCATGCCCCCAGTAATTATCTACGCATGCGTAATAATCACCTTTTTCATCGCTGTGTTTTTTGCCAGATACGACTCTTAACTCAACGAAACTTTCTCCATCCACTACCGCATACACTCCTTCTCCAAATGGATATAGTTCGGCTTTTTCTGCATCCTCCCTAGTTTCGTTTTCTTTGTATGCGACCTTTCCTAAAACGCTAACTCTAATTTCCATATCTCAACTATTTATTATGTAACCTACCAATATGCCACTTTGAGCAAACCTTGCATAAGTAAGGATGCCAACCAAGTGCCTTCAACCTCGGAATCTGATTCAGAAACTCCCAAGCATCATCCTCTGTCTCATAAGCAACCTTTGCCTTCCATGAATGAACCTTCTTAGTCCAATGTTCGGGGTCTGGTTTGAACGGCGGTACTTTATTAGGATTGTGATGGTTATTCCTCATAGCTCAATGATATTAATGCAACTATCATCAATCGCGATATAGCAACCAAGTGTCTCGCGTCTGTAGCCGCCGAAATCAATAAGTATCTCAGAATCTTCACTTGCGCAAATAAACTCTTTGTTGGCAAGCAATTCATCCTTCGTAATGGTTTTCTTAACCTCACTAAAATAAATTCTTCCAACCATAGGTGCATTGATAATGCCGCCGATTTTTACAACATCATCATCCGATGTTATATATATGATAGGTAAATCACCTTTTGCATTCTTAAATTCCGTATTATTTAAAAGCTCTGATTTAGTCATAATCTGTTATTTTTTAGTTGATGATGGTTTGCGACAGCGTTTCTTTGTCGTGTCGCGCTTGCTAGCAGTATAATCCAATGCCGATTTCTTCGGTCTTCCTGGTTTTCGCTTTACAGGAACAGCTTCTTTATTCGGCAACTGCAACGTCTCACATTCCTCATCTTCGCCAAATTCGTTCTCAAACTCTCTTCCTTCACGCTTCTCTGAATCGGCATCATAGGCACGTTTCCACTTGCGCTTGGCAACCTTCAACTGCTCTTTTTTGAATGCCTCTGATTCCTCATGAAGTTTATCGTAGTCTATCTCAGGTGCATCAAACTCACCTTCAATACTGCATTCGGGAGTTTTCTCAACGTCCTTTGATTCCATTTCCTGATGAATGCGGTCTTCCTCTGAAATGTATGGCTCATCGCCAACTTTCTGCTTATGACTGGCATTATACTCGTCAATGAACTCTTTTATTTCCTTCTTAGAGCATCCATCTTTCCTCATTTCAGCTAACTCAAACTCGAACTTCTGACGTTCAATGTCCTCAAATCTCGTTCCATCCAAATCGCTTCCTTCATTGAGTACGTTGATTTTCTTGTTTTCCTCATCAGCTCTCATCTGTTTGGCAATGGCAATCTCCAATAACGCGTGATTAACGTCCGATTCCGTCATTTCATCGACCTCATAAGCCCTAGGGTCTTCACCAAGCTCGTTTTTCAGAAAGTTCTTCTTTGCTTCGATGCATCCGCTCGGCAAAAACTGAGCCTCATCAAGATACATGTAAGGATGAATGCTCTTGATAGACATGATAGGACTCGGTGTACCGAAGTCTTGCAAAAGCTTCATGTATTTGTCTGCATTCTGCTGATAAATGCAGTAGCATTCCTCCAAATTGCGCTTCTGAACAAGCACAACTGCCATTATCCAGAATGGGTCTTTACCATCCGTGTAGCGTTTTGGCAATCCCTTCGTCTGCAACGATGCCGCTTCCAACGCCCTGTCAAGTGATTCTTCCTTTATTCGCATACATTCTCAACTGTTTAAAAGCATCCACCGACCGTAGAAGGAACTCGAACCTTCTGTTTGCCTAGACTTGTATGGAGATACGTCCTACCGCCTTGCGGATGCTGTCGTTTCTATTTTCCGCCATTCTTCAACCAATCTTCAATCGTGGTACTGTCACCATCAAACGACTGACCGAAGACGTTTACCAACTTAACCGAACAAAGCAGATACGGAATGTTCTTGATGTTATCCGTTGATGGCTCTGTAGCATCCTGTACCAAAAACAACGCCTTCTTCTGTCTGTAATCGTCATACCAGAGAATCAGCGCACCCTCCAAGTAAGCATACAGACTATCCCATGCTTTCTCGGCAGCTTTTATCTGCTCAGTAACGGAAAGCTCAGTAGTTCCGTCAACATCATACCCGAACACGCAGACTGACAACGTGGCGTTGGTGCTCTCATGCCTAGCATTCGGGTCAACAAACACTCTCAACGCGTCACTCTCAGGATAGCTCTCGGTATATACGCCCTTCTGCTTACCCTTGGAGTTCAATCCGTCCAATGACTTGTAGCGGACAGAACCGCCGCCGAAATCATCCTCCAGACTCTTGCGCAATCCGTCTGCCTTCCAAGCACCCTGCTCGGACTTCAAGTAACGCTGTATGTAGAATTTCTTTTCTGCCATATTCCAAAGTCGGTAATTTGTAAATCAAACATTTATGCTGCAAATATACGCCAAAAAATCAAGCCAAAAATGAACTTTACATAGTTTAACAAATTGCAAATTTGTACCATTTTCCCCATATCCCCAATTAAATATATGTTATCCGCATAAATCAGATTTTTCATATTGAAAATTTAACATTTGAAGCAATTCCCATATAATAATAACACGTAAATAAACCATTGTACCCTCACGCGCAGCCGTAGTAGGGGATGTCAACCCCTGTATATAGTAAACTATATACTCATCCCCTAAGAAGAATGCTTCGCAAACAACCCCTGCAATAGACTATCGAAACTGCAATCTTTATATAGCAAAAACGAACATTAAAGCAGAAAGTAGTCTTAATTATCCGCAAAAACAAAAATGGCTCGAAATTTGTGTTCTAAGACGTTCAAAATAATCTGGTGATAATCTACACCACGAAGCTGTACAAAACGCTACCTGACGCGCAGAAATAAGCAAAAGTAGATGGTATAAAACTTTATGCAAAAAGAAAAGTAGATATGATGTCCTCAAAAATGCTCAAAATTCGGTAGAAAAGCGGAATTTGAAAAATCAGAGTATTTTACAAAAAATAAAAAAATAAAAAAATAAAAAAATTTCGGAAGAGAGCTGACCCACCCTGCGAGTGCCAAAAGCGGGGGGGTGGAGTGTGGTTTGCCCTATATATGGATAAATCACTGAAAATCAATACATTATTTGCGACAAAAACGGCCGTTTTCGGGCAAAAACGGCAAAAATACGGCTTTTCCGTTTCTGTTTTCGTTTTCTGTAAATTATCCAAAATAAGAGAAAAAGCAAAGAAACAAAAAGTAAAAAGATAGAACGTTTCTGAAAAGGTGCTGAAAACTCGAAATTCCCAAAAAGTTTTCTATTTATCATAATATACTGCATAAATATACATTTCAAACTTGCATAAATATACAGAACTTGCATGATGTTTCACACACAATTTTCGTGGAACAAAAAAGCGAGTGAAAACGAAAACGGAAAATAAAACGGCTGCAAAGATACTCAAACGACAAAGTAAGTACTTTCTATCTTATCATACAGGAAAACGGCTGCAAACGGCAAATAATACGCTTTTAGGCGTTTTTCCTATATATAAGGTACTCGCATACGTACCTAATAAAGAAAACGGCTGCAAAGGTGGTTTTGAGGGCTGCAAAGGTGCGAAGATAGGGCAAAACATATAAAAGCATGTAATAACCCCTATTTAACCTATCATATTGCAAAGTGGAGATAGCAATTCGTGTAAAGATTTAAGAAAAACCAATTATTTTCAAGAAAAAAGCGAGAAAAAGCGTATTTTTTTGCCGAAATATTTTGCAGATACAGAAAATTGTCGTACCTTTGCATCGCAATCAAGAAACAACATGATTACTTCTAAGCAGAGAAATCCTGTTATATCTATATTGCAGCTAGCCACCTGCGATGCTGCGACGCTGACAAAGGTGGAGGGGAGAAATGACGGCAAAGTGACTTGTCCTTTGTGTACGCAGCCCACGGCACTCGCTAAAATGCAAGCGTGCAAAGTAAGCGAGTATAAACAAAAAGCTATAAATTGTATATCTCAAAAAACCGAATGAGAATAAACATATCGGAGTTGCTAGTAACTTAAACTAGTAGTACCAATTAAATGAAAGTAGGAAATGATTTCCCTTTATAAAGAATGTAGCTGCAAAGTACATTTATATATTCAGCGTTGAAACATTTTAAAGTGAGTAGCGAAAAGTTAGAGTAGCGAAATGAGATAGATGATAAATGAAAACCAAAGAAATATATATCCTACTAGATGCAGGCGAAAACATCGGCTTTTCTGCAAGTTCGAGTCTTGCAAAGGGAACAAATTAGTAACTTAAAAAAATAAAGCAATATGATTACAACAAGCAAATTTTCAGAGGTTGCAAAGGTATTCAAAGGACTTGCAGCAGTTTATAGTGTTCAATATGATTCTTCTTTTATTGAGTCTGATATGAAGATAGATATTGATACAATAAAGAAAGAGTTTGCCAACTGCAACGGCAAAAAGTACGGATTCGCATTAACTATCGGTATCCGTAAGTCTGGAACAAATAACTCATTAGGTAGCATGTTTCGCACATTTCTAGAAGATGGCGATTTTGTTGCTTTGTTCGCTCTTGTATTTGATAACCATACAAAGGTATGGAATATCAAGAAAGTAACAAATGAGGAGGAATGTTATTACTAGAAACAAAAAACCCACTACCTTAAAAAAGTAGTGGGCGAATCAAGTTAAAAGCAAAACTAATAACTTATGATTACTTCTAAGCGGTTGCAAAGTTATTAGTTTTTTCCGAATTAGCAAAATTAATTAGTAACTTTTAAATATTTTAGGTATGAAGACTTATAAAACAAATTATTCAGTAGCTGTAAATTGGTGTAATAATGCGCTTATCCTCTGCAATAATATTGTAGAGATAGACCCTTCTGTATATGATAATATGCGCTTTGAACTGTTCGATGAAGAAGACGGAACTCAAAGAGATATTTATCAGTGGTTTATTACAGATTGCACCGATGACGATGTAGAGTACCTAGAGCAAACATTCGGATTGCTTTTCACTTATTCAGACCTTTTGGATAAGTATATCCTTTGCGTTGACCATTTCGGCACAAGTTGGGATTACGTTGAATGGACAACTACAAACGAATTGGCAAAAAGAGAATTAGGAGAAAAGAAGTAATTAAAACTAATTGGAGGGCTATATATGACAAATAAAGAAATTGAAAGCTATAGAAATAGTTATAAGGTTGTGAATGGTATTGGCTTTTGTCGTGTGAATAATGATATAAACGGGAATCCCCGATATGTAGTGCATTTTCTCGCTTTTACTACTGATGAGGAAATGAGAAACGACAATTTAAGCCAAAGTCAATTGTATGCAATTGCCAAAAAGCGTGCAAATAATTTAGGCTTTTCCGTTTATCGTGCCAATTGGTACGGAGGCGGTTTTGTCGGGCAATCTTATTCTTTGATTGATACGGCAAACAAGATTAATGAGATAGTAAACAAGTAACTAACAATACCCTTTGCACTCGCTTATGTGGGTGCAAAGGTACAAATAATATAAGATATGAAAGAAAGTAATTTAATTGCACTCGGTGTAATACTTTTTGTTATTGGTTTACTTGTAGGTAATATTGCAGGTAGTTTTATTATTATATTTGCCCTTTGTAGTCTTGTTTTGGGATTTTGGGCTAGTACAGATTTTTTCGAAAATAAGCATTAATATGGATATAAGTACAAAATGGATAAGTACTGAATATAGGAATATTCAGTTTCACGTTGATATTGTAACTTTTGAGATAGCAACAAAGAAAAGCAATATTAAATCACTTTCTAGCCTTCTTGAAAATTACACAAAACTAGTACAAAAAGGCTTTATTAATACCTTTTGCGTGCTTGAAAATTCTGCTAGTATGTTTGTTGTAAAGGTAAGCGCAAACGTGGAAAGACTTGTTTATTTAGATACAACAACATTAAATCTAGAAATTGGTAATATTAAAGATTAATTGGATATATGGATATAACAATACCTTTCGTTTTCGCCCTTATATCTTACGTATTAGGCATTATTGTAGGGCGCAATTGGAATAAGTACGTAAAAGAGTAAATAACCTTTTAAAACGCAAATAAAATGAGAAAGATAGAGCAAAGAATGGTTAACGCTATAAATAATAAAGTTAACTACAGAGAAAGTAATACAGAAGTAATTGTTAAGGGTGCAAATGTATTTGTACGCTTGTATGATACATATATATATGCAAAAGTACGTGGCAAGGTGTATTTTTCCGATGGTGGTTTTAATACGGCTACAACTAGCAGCCGTTTGCGTGCGCTTGGTGCAGACTACAGCACAAATAACAAATTGTGTGGCTGCAAACTTACTAGCCAAAAGGAAATGCTTAATTTGCGTTATTACGGCAAAAAGACAATAGCATAAAACATATTGGATAGGTGCAAAGATAGTCGGTATCTGGTAGCGGTTCGATTCCGCTTGCACCACAAAGTAACATTAAATAATTAGCAATATGAAAGAATTAAAAAAGTTAGCATTAATACTTCGTGCTTTGGGTATTACTGCAAAGGTAGTAAGCGAGCCTATTTGTTTTGGTAGCGAGTTAATTAGTGACAATACATTTTGCGTGTGCAAAAAAGGTAATGTACTCTTTGATGTTTGGCACGAACAAACAAATGAATTTGAATTGCATTTTACCTTCAAAAATACTTTGGTTTATGATACCTTATATTTGGATAGTCTTATTCAGGTAGTTAGCGAAATAACTAGTACTATCACCAAATTTGAGGGTTAAATAATAGAGTGTGCGCCCTTATATTTGGTTATTGGTACAACTTACCAACTAGCCAAATATAAGGCTATATAGAGTAAATAAACGGCTAAATTTAGAAAGTTATGAATAAATATAATAACTACACAAATGAACTGAAACGTATTGGAGTGCCTAATTATGATGGTAAACAGTACGAAGAATATTTTAAAGAGATTGCAACCTCTTATGTACTTTGCAACCTTACAGGAAGACAAATGGCTTATGTGGCTGTAAAGATGGCAGCACAAAAAGAATTTGGATTTAATGAGTGTATGAAAGAGTTTGATATTGCTTAAAAGTTACTATAGCCGTGTGCGGTTAGCGACCGCCATCCAGAATCGAGTTTTGGCACGGCACAAATTTAAAAAGACAACTTGGATATGGGAACAAAGGAAAAAATAAAGAATTGGTTGGAGGCTGAATATAATAGCCTTCACTTGGAACATATAAGCGTGCAAAAAGAAAGCGAGTTAAAAGATAGATTTATTCGCTTTTATTGCAAGTTTGATAAACGCCTGATACGTATCAAGCGTGAAAAGATAAGCGTATCACCGATTAAAAATGGCGGTGTGCGCTTATCATTGGTAGCTTGGGGGAAATGCTATGGGCAATTTTATGAAGTGTAACTTTTAACAATTGGATATATGAGTGAAAAAGAAATAAGAAATGCGCTATCTAACAATAAAATAGTGCATTGGTACAATAACCTATATAAAGTTGTAAAAAGCATATACAACAATAACTTATATGTAGTTTGCGTTCAGAATGAATTTACAACCTTATTAGAATGCTGTGACTTAAAAGATTGTTACATAAAAGAAAACTAGAAAATGAGAAAGATACAGTTAAAAAGTAGTGTTTGCGTTAATTCATATATGCGTATTGATAAATGGGGTGATACGTATTGGGTGGATGACTACACCTCACAGCAGGGCGAATTAATCCAATTTTACAAAGGTGGATATACTTTGTTTTGCTTGGGTAAAAATGATTTTAGATACATCAATTAAAAAAGGTATGGTAAGCATTGAAGAGTTATTAAACAAAGAACAACTTAAAGAAATATATTCATGTGCGAATGTCCATGAATATGTTTTCAAGTGTTTAACGTATGAGGATGTTCCACAAATAATAAATGGAGAAATATCTTACGACAATGGCAAATATGGTTGGAATTGGTATGTTTTACCTTTGCCAAATGGCAAATATGCAACATATAATGCAACCGATAGCGAAAGGGCTGATACAATTAAAAAAATGATTGATTATTGCAGTCGTGATAATCAGTTTGGAAAATCAAAAGAAAATATGGAGTCATTCATTCGATTCAAATTACAAAGTAAGGATGAAGCGGAAGAATGGTTGTTAGGAAAGGCAATATGTCTATTATTGGATAATAAAGGCTACAAAACTGAAATGTGGAGTCAATTAGGTGGAATTGGCGGTATTGCAGCCACCAAAGGCGGAAAAGTAATACGTATTGTTGGTGCGTATCCGACAAAGAAAGATTTGATACATATATTAGAAACAATAACAAAATAGAGATATGAGTGACAAAGAAATGAATTTGGCTATCTTAAACAAGTTGTATGAGATAGCCGATAAGGTTCTTAATGAGGGTGTAGGCGATTGTTTATGTGGTGTTGGCAAAGTAGTACATACACTACCTTTGCCACCTCCACGGAGCAAAGGAATGAGTGAATTAATAACATATACAAACTTTTATAATACATCATAAAATGAACGTAAATCAATTAAGAAAGGCTATCAAGGTAGCCAAAGCAGAAAGCAAGGTAATTTACATTGCTATCCATAATAGCCGTTTTCATATTGACTTCAACAATTGCAAGTATAGAATAGACGGAACGAATGAGCTACTTATAATAAACGACTCATTTCTTGGAGATACAATCATCTTGGATATTCATCAAATAATGTTTATCGAAACAAATTTTAAACATTAATCAATATGGAAAAGACAATAACAAAAAAAGAGGCACTGGAATATATTAAGCAGAATATAGGTAGGTGCAATTTGTCTAGCTTCAATATAGGAACAACTTATGTTGATGACGAGAAAAATGAACTGAGTACTATAGCATTTTTACGTGGGTATGTTATTACAGAGGAAATAGAGTTTTGTGAGCATCTGAATGTTCCTTGCTTTAAGTTTCCTCATGTATCACCTTGTTATATGGATTTGCATGCAGAATATACATCTGAAAGTATATGGGGTTTAGGTACATTTGAATATTTCTATCTAACCAAATCAAACTTAGATGTATTGTTAGATTTTATAAGAATAATCACTTCAAAATAGTAGAAAGGGTTAAGCTATGAACGAATTGGAAAAGTTAATGATAGCAGAATCAAAGAAGATGGCTATCGAAAAGAGCGTGGAAGACAAAAAGGTTGAAAAGTGGCATGATGAGACACTTGAAAAACTGAGTTTCTTAGAGAACTACGACTGCGAGCTTGATAATTGCAATGATAAATCCAAAATACACATCACTCACGGCAGACAGATGATAGAGATAGCTTTGGTAGGAGATTATCGTGACACGGACAAAATTTGGAGATATGATTTGGATAAGCCGCTCAAAGTCGATTGGAGATACAATAGCGCATATACCAATGACAAGTCGGAGTTAACTCTAGAGGAGTTCGTGAAAGCTTTGGTAAGACGTGGAATTATTAAAGTAGAGGGTTAAGCAATGAAAGTATATGTAGTTATCAATTCACACCAGCATGGACTGGGTGAGGCAGTTGAGGTTGAGGCAGAAGTCTTCGATACTAGAGACAAGGCTAGAAAAGCGATGGAAGACAAAGGTCTGAACACATTGGAAAGCTATAAGCATTCATTGGATTGTGACGATTTCCAAATCAGCGTTTCAGATTTCTTCTATCATATCTCAGACAACGAAGGTGAGACGTGGGATAATTTCGATATTGTAGAACAAGAATTAAAGTAATAAGACTATGGAGATTAAGAATGCAGCTCATTGCCCTATCAATGACAAAGACCTTTGTCTTGATGAGTTGGTAAGAGATTTGTTCAATGATGGTCAGTACGCTTGGAACAAAGACAACACAGAAATGGTTGGATTTGTCGGCAACGAGCCAGTATTGGTACGACAGGAAACCGATAACAAATTGTTGGTTAGATTCCTTGGCGATGCTTGGTGTCCTGATGTTGTGGAGGAATGGGTGAAGAGAATTGAACGTAATAAGAATAAAGATATAGAAAACGTGAATGATTCTTGTATGTTTGGGGTGATTGAGAATGACCGAGAGCGTAGAAGTAGCGATTTTTATGTTTCATTCTATTATCGTGGATAATAAATAGCAGAAAGTAACGTTTTAAGTAATAAAAGATAGGAGATAATGGTATGAAGAAAGTATATTTTTTCACAACTGCAAGCAAATTACTTGTTAAGTGTTTGGAGTGTATGGGAGTTGACTATGATGTAAATCGTAATCCTTTTGATTTTAACGATTATGTAGCATCTGCAATAGTAACCGATATCCAGATAGATTTTATATTCGATTTAATAACTAATCACGACCCCCTTGTATCTTGCTATGACCAAGAAGAGTATGACGAATATGTTAGAGAAGAAAGTTGCTAACAAAGATAGGATAGGAGATAGGAGAAATGAAGACAACAGAAATCATGAATGCAGGTGGCACATCTGTAAAATACGACATCGTGAACATCGGCTGTAAGGATTGCCCTTATTGCATGATGGCAGAAGGTCACTACCTTTGCCGTTCCGACAAAAGCTGCAACGCAAAGGCAAACATGACCGATGATGATGAGCCAAAACAGAAAGTAATAATATACAGTCGTGTCTCTACTGAGAAGCAGACATTGGAGCAGCAGGAAAGAACAATCAACGAATGGTTGAATTGTCACAATCTGAAAGCTACTCACGAAGTGAAGGAGGAAGGAGTATCTGGCAAGGTATCTTATAAGGATAGAAACCTTGGTAAGGTAGTATTGCCGATGCTTGATAAGGGTGATATACTTATCGTGTCTGAAGTCAGCCGTATCGGTCGTTCCATGAGCGACATCAACAAGTTTGTAAATGACGAACTGAAACCACGTGGTGTGCGCTTGGTTATCGTTCAGATGGGTATTGACCTTGATTGCAGCCATCTGAAAGCGATAGACGAAATGCTACTGTTCGCTTTTTCATTCTCAGCACAGATGGAGCGTGAACTCATTCAAGAGCGAACACAGAGCGCATTGGAAGTACGCAAACAGAAGTTGGCAGAAGACGGAGAATTTATCTCAAAGTCAGGTAAGGTCGTAAAGAAGTTGGGCAGACCTAGAAAGTGCGACTTGACAAATGCACAGAAGGCAGCATCGGAAAAGCGCAAGAAAGAGGCTGCTGAGAAACCTTGCAACAAGGCAATATGGAATGTGGTTAAGAAGTGTACCAATGACTTCACAGAATTAACCACACCTAACTTTGCTGATGCAGCTATGATGTTGCAGCAGATGGGTGTTTATTCGTCCACTGGTAAGGTATTAACCAAAGAACTAGTAAGAAGTGCGTATTACAATCTACGCTCAGTATATGGTACTCAGGTTTATTTCAGACGCGGTTCTGCCAATTATCGTGTAATGCGAGAAAAGGGTATGACTGACGAGGAGATTCAGCAGTATTACAAGGAACTGAATAATAACAATAATAATACGGAGGAGGAATAATTATGTCGGAGATTATTTGTAACAATACAACAACATTTCTTGCAAGACGATTGTTTGATAATGGCGAGTCTTTGGTGTGCAAGGGTGATACGTACAAGAGAGTTGGAACGATTGAAGGTTTAATAACCACACTGACGATTACTGGAAGAAATAAGAATATATATTCTTTCCGTATCATAGACGAACAACATCAACCTTATAAAAACTTGACTAAGGTAATATACAATAGATTGGTAGGCGAGCAAAAAGAATTTATAAGCTCGATAGGTCAGATATTTTTAGACAAGCAGGGGTATTGGGTTATGTTCGAGGATTGTAGTTACCCTTATAACCACACAACATTGGAGTTTCATAAGATTGGTATTTACTCATAAAACGGAAAAAGTTATGGCATTCTTAATAGCAATTTGGCTAATCGGCACATTGTTCGATTGCGCAATGGGCAGAAATAAAGATTAAAATTTCTGCCCTACACACAATATAATGACGCATATTGCGTTATCTTTTGAAATAATATAAATATATAGCCCTATCGCATCACGGATAAGCGAATAAGTTATGAAGATTAAGACATCAAAGTACAATGAAGTAAGATTATCTGATGTTGCTCAATACATCAAAGTTCCTGCACAGATAGTAAAGCCATCTACTCCAAATGGAGTATTGATTGGTGATGTTCACTACGAAGACGGAAAGAAAGAGCGAGTATATTCAGACTATGAAGTACGTATTAATAACGTTCAGCTACCATTCGCAGTTGGAGAAGATAGCTACTTCAATAGCGAGATTGAAATCAACTAACAGACTCAGCCCTCGACATCACGGTTAAGTCATTATGACATGAGAAAATCTATTGATACATACGTACAGAGCATTGCGCATGACAACGCTCAGTATATCAAGGAGGGTGGATATAAGTCTATCGCAGACTACATCATTACAATATCCGAGAATGCGGATTGTGGTTGGTTTGATATGTTCGATGATTCAGAACTTGAAGAGCCAGCTTGCGAGCCAACCGATGAGCAGATTGAGGAATTGAAGGAATATCTTAATGATAATTATAATTATCTTCCAGAGTAACTAACCATTTAAACTTACGGATATGAAGAAATATCAGATATATTACAATAATACGGTTGAGATAAACAATGTTGCAGAGTTTGATACATTGGATGAGGCAAGGCAATATTGCACCGAAAATACGAAAGGGTATGATAAGGTATGCGACAATGATAATTGTTGGGAGGGTCGTAGTAACAACTTCCACTATGAAGTCTATGATGGAGTTAAGGAAATCCTAGATGAGGATGGTGATGTTGTTGATTTCAAAGACCCAGTTTACGTGACAGAGCAGTTTTATTGTGATTAATTGATACGAAAACAAAAAGTAATTTTTAGTTTTCTATAATAAATACAAATATGATTATGAAAAAGGTTTTAATGTTTATGGCAATTATGATTGCCGTGGTCGTGCAAGCAAATGCACAGAAAGTTTTTGGTATTGATATTACCACGACTTGCAAACGATATTGCTATCAGCTTGCAGCAAAGAAAGGTTACAAGCCTTACGAAAGTGTTGCTGGCGATAAGCGATTCAAAGTTACATACGCAGGGTACAAAGGTACTGAAATGCACGTAAGATATGACCAATCAAATGATTCTATAACCGAAGTAGCTTTTTACTTTCCAAACAGAACCAAAGAAGAGAAGTCGGATATATATAACGATTTAGTCCGTCAGTTTAAACAGATAGACCCAAATGGAAGTGATTCAAGAATGGATATACCACTTATAAACACGCATAACAGAATGTGGGCAGGTAAGGCTGCTATGATATTTGATGAAGTAAGTGGCAAACTATTCGTTTCATATAAATCTAAATATGAGAGAAAGGGTAATACCACAAAGGCAAGCCCAGATATTTAGTTGGTAATTATTCACCAACATATATAACATCATGTTTTTAAAACTTATGATTTTGCTCATGTTTTATGGGGCTTATTGCCTCTTCAAGGGCAAGTAAAAAGTTGGCTGGCTCATTTATTTGGGTCAGCCTATTTTGTGGAATATGGTGTGAAAAACAAATCAATCGAAGAATTAATAACTGCCAAATGTTAAAGTTTGGTTAAAGGTTTACTTAGCACACGCAAGATTGGAATATTTTTCGTATCTTTGCAGCGTTCAATAAATATATCGGGAGAGAAATAGGAAGCTCTTCCGTCAATTCGGTGGAGCATTTTTTATGCTCTTAATCTTACGAGACTGATATATCCATATCAAAGATATAGGTGTATCGCCCCTTGCACATATCGTAATGGTGTGTGCGTGCTTTCCGATATAGGCATTGAACAAAGGGTAGCGGTACACCCTTTTTGTGTATCAACCCAACATTTGTTTAACGTTCAAAAATATATCGAAATGAACGAAAATTTAATTTTAACAAAGGATAGTGTTCCATCGGATATTGAACGCTACTTCCGCGGTGTGTTGGCATTAGACCAACAAGACAAAGTGTTTTCTGTAAACCTTGATGATGTTTGGCAGTTGGTTTACTCTGAAAGAAGCAAAGCTGTTAGAGCTTTGAAGGCAAACTTCATTGAAAATGTGGACTTTATAGTTATCGCCCATAATGGCGAAAACTCGCTTGCCCATAATGGCAAGCAAGATTGGGGCGGCAATAACAAGATTGATTACTATCTCACTTCCGCTTGTTTGGAGTATTTTGTTGCTCGCAAGGTTCGCCCAGTGTTCGAGGTTTATCGTAGAGTGTTCCATCACGCAGTTGCACAAGTTCAGCAGCAGCCATCTTTGCAGGAGCAGATTCAAGCAAAGTTAGTCTTTGCTGATTGGAGTGCAAAGTTCCTCAATCTGAATGACGCAAGCAAATTGGGCATCGCTCAGAAGATTGGTAAGATGGTAGGCTTGGATGATGCTCTTCCTCAGTCTGTAAACGCAGGAACAGAAAAGCCGATTACGCACGCTGCCACCGACTTATTGAAGTCGCACAACGTTGGTATCTCAGCACAAGCATTCAATCGTATGCTTGAACTCAAAGGAGTAGTGAAGCACGCTACTCGCCCAGGAAAGCGAGGAAAGGTGCATAGCTGGTATGTTATCACTCCAGCCTTTGACAAGTACGGACAGAATCAGCAAGACCCTAAGTTTCAGCAGCAGACATAGATACGTTGGTATGATGCTACATTTATGGAATTGCTCACCATTGTTGGCTTGAATAGCCAGACATCACTCAATTTAAATTAATAGGAGATTAGAATATGAACGGACAGAATATCAATGCAACATTGTTGCAGAACGTGGAGCAGCCAAAGTTGGCTAAGACCCTCATCAAGTTACGTGAGGTGTACGTGGACTTTATGAGCGAGGTCGATAGAGCCAAGGAAGAGTATGGTGTGCTTGTGAATGACAGAATAGACGATAAGTTTGCCAGCCAGTACAACGTAATGAGCACGTTAATCAGCAACACTATGGCAAAGATTATGGATTACGAGGTCAATGAAGCTATTAAGGACTAAGTAATCGTACATATATAGTTCCTCGCTTACCTATTGTGGTAGGCGAGGATTTGTTTTATAGTGCATACAAGACGTTTAAACTATCGCACCGATAAATCATACCAACAGGCTATTTTAACCGATTACAGAAGAAATTTTCACTATCTCTTTGAGTTCCCAGATATTTTGTCTATCTTTGCAAAGCAATTATTCATTGGAACTCATCTATCTATCTCAGCCCTGCCGTTGGTGCTCAATGGTGGGGCTTTCCTTTCGCATTTCTTTTATACCTATCATATCGCCCTGCATCATCATTTTTTGGTGGTGTAGGGCATTTTTGTTTGTTAAACAGAACTAAATTTTTAGTTATTTGTAAATCTTTATTATCTCCCGAAAATCCCCGTATCTCTATCTAAATATCATATATTGGTATTATATATAATTATCTCGCATTAATCTTCCTTTCGTGTTGTTAACAAGCGTTTTAGACCAATTTTTAAATCTCAAAAATAATGCTTACCTTTGTATCGCAATTCAGCAGTACGAGGGTTGATTCGCACTAACATTAGCAAACAAAACCTTGTAGAAATATAAGGTTTCATTATAAAAGAGACCCTCAAACAGCTCGTACCTGTTTGGGGGTTCTCTGATTTTAGGCTATGCGTACATTAAGTATCAGAATGGATTTAGTAAGGCAATATGCTTACGGTGCTACTCCACAAGAGGTGAAGCAACGCAAGGAGCTGCTTTGCTTTGCTATTTGGTGCAAGATGCAGCATAGTAATTCAGTAATGTTCCAACTTACAAAGAAAGACTTGAAGGAACGTCTGGGAATAGGTTACGATAAGGCTAAAAGATTGATTAATCAGGTAAACGAAGATTCTCTGTTCACCAATCTCGGTAATGGTCGTTTTATCGTAAACACATTCAAGGACAAGGAAATCAAGTACAATCGTAAGCAGGGAACATACAAAGGTGCTTTGGTTTGTAAGATGCCAGTTAAAAAGGATTTTACTCTCAAAGAAATATATTCCATCCTTAACAACATCCTCTATACATTCGTGATTTGCGGTGCAGAAGATAACAGTTTCAACGTTGATTACAACTCGGTGTGTATCCCGATGCAACTTACCACGAAAAAGTTTATGAGTGTTGTTAATATGGGCTATGGTTCTGTGAGTAGAATTAAAAAACAGCTTATTAGCAGAGGAAAGATTAAATCATCCTTTGCAGAACAGCACGTGGCAGATGATAGAATCGAAGGACAGAAGGAACTTATATTGCAAAGATTTGGTAGGAAGTCATTTACTTATAGTAAAGGGCATTTTCATTATATTATCATTCCTTGCTCTTACTCTATTGAAGACCGAAGAATATCTGACAGCTTCATGTTTCAGATATATGACTACGAAAAGAATAAATACAGATGCAATGGGAAAGGCAATTCTTTCGCTAATATCATTGGTAGTGATGACCCTCACGACAACTTTTGTGGTGGATAATATACATCGAGTCCTACTTTGGATATGTTTATATTAGTAGTTAGTTGAGGTTATATGTGTTTTATATAGTATGTATAGTAGGCTAGTGCGTATGCGTGTATGTGTATGTGATAGCCATATAAAAGAAAGTTTGTATGAAGAAGATAGAAGAAAAGTACATAAGGACTAAATTCGAGGTTGTTGCCTACGATATTTACGTCAGCAATGTGTGCAAAGGCAAGAAAGGACCTTGCAGTTCAGCCTATCTTGTGCTCAAAGACGGAAAGATTATCGAAAAGTCTTCGTATTTTGCCGACCCGATATCGAAAGTCAGGGCACAGATGATAGCGATTACCAGAGCAATGCGCAAGTACTATGACAGTGCCAACCTTATAACTGTTCACTTGCCTGAGAATGCTCCGTATTACAGCATCCTTGAATCAGGAGAAGAGGTAACCAATGATACCAAATCCGGTGATATTGTTCTTTCGTTCAGGAAAATGGCTGAGAACATCGAGGTTATTTTCGAAGTTGCCAAGTGGTACACGGCAGACAAATACAATACGCAAGTAGAGGATATGGCAAAGGCAGAATATGAGAAGAATTTTAGAGACCCAGGAGATAAGCCGACTTATCAAGAATTTTGCGATTACTGCAAAAAGACTGGATGGACAGAAGAAGGGTTTGATGATGCACTTTGGAATTTTCTCGAAAGTAAGAAATGGTTGACAAAGAAAGGCACTAAGCCTAAGACTTGGCAGAGTCTGGCGAATGCCTACAATCCTACCATAAGAAAGAACGATGATAGGTTTATGTCCGTGGATGAGTTAAAGAATAAGAAACGTAAGGAAGCAATGCGTGAAGAAGTGGAAAACAATAAATATACAGGTCACTACATTTGCTATACTGACGGAAGTTGCGATAACTATTCCACTCATCGTGCAGGAGGTTCTGCTTATATAGTGATTAATGCGGAGACTGGCGAGATAGAGAAAGTAAAGTCGTATCATACGTTGGGTACTACCAATAATCGTATGGAAATGCTTGCAATTATATCTGCCGTAAACTATTGTCCGAAAGGTTCACATATAGTTGTCGTGTCGGATTCGAAGTACGCTATCAAGATGTTTAAATTCACAAACTGGGAAATCGGAGATAATATCAAGAATCCCGATTTAATTAAGATGTACCGAAAATGTGCGGAAGGAAAGGATATTCGTCTTGATTGGATAAAAGGACACGGAAAAGATAATATGAATGTTCAAGCAGATTGTCTGGCATTTAGGGCATACGAACGAGCACTTGAAGAGAATAATCTTCCGATGGCTCCTGAAAAATACAGAGCACAAAGGAGAGGCAAACTGACGTTAGAGGAGACGGCATAATGAGTGAATATATAACAAAAGAGCAAGCCAGTGAATTTAGTTGCACTGGCTGTGCTTTCAGAAAAATAGCAGAAAAAGGTTCTCACAAGGGTAGCGATATGTGTTCTGCACCCGATATAGAGCCTTTTAGAAGCTGTATGATGAATAAAATCGTGTTTATAAAAAAATAATATTTATGGATAAGGTTATTGAAGGAACGAAGTTCTTTAATGAACTTCTCGTAGAAAAAGGCAAAATGACAAGAGACGATTTTTCTGCCAGTCGCAGAGCACTACGCAGCTCATACCAAGACGAAATGGATAAACTTGCTACAGAATATGCAGTAAGAAATTCCATTTACCACGTTGGTGATAAAGTGATAGTGAATGATTCATGTTTTGCAAATGTACCTTGCACTATTATTAATATAAAAGGCATATACAACGTAGTGCATGAAAAAGGAGTTCCATCAATAGTGTATGATGTCAGAATGAAATTCGACAAAGAAACATACCAAGTTAGAGAAAATGATATTGTTGGATATGAATAGTAACGTTTAAATTTATAGAATATGTTTGGAGAAGAAACAATCACTCGTAAGTGTGTAATTACGCTTACGGGGGGGCACAAAGTAGTAGGCACATTATCTATGCCGAAACCGAAAAAAGCTATGTTCCCAGACGAAATGGAACGTAACTTTATCAAGAGTTTTAACGAATCACAGCCTAATGCAGTAAACAATGCTGTTAGTGTTCACATTTTAAGAAATTGATTATGATGGTAGTAGCAGATAGAATTAGAATTATGGCTCAGATTGCAGTGTTAAAGGAGATTGCTCTTGACTATAAGGGGAAGACAATCGACAACGTTATCCAACAGTTGGAATCGAGATTGGCAGATTAAAATCTGAAACAATAAAATAGTTAGTAATATGGCTAGAATCACAAGAAATAAAGCTGCCGAGATACTGGGATTATCTAGACAGACAATCAGTAACTACATTGAGCAAGGTCTCATAGGTAGTTGTGTAGGCGAACATGGCATCTTGTATGTGAACAGCGAGGATGTTGAGAAATACGCCGAGAAGTACAAGATGCTTGCAGCCAACGAAAAGATGATAGATGATAAGCTCAAAGAAGTTGAAGCGCACAAGCGTGCAATAAACGTTGAACTTACCGAGTTGAGAAACAGAGCGACCGCAAACGGCAAACTGGCTGCAAACGCTGTCGGTATGCTTTTTGGCGTAATAAACGCTATGTCGTATCTTGACATCACTCCAAAACTCAGCTATCGTGAATCTAAGTTGCTAAAGGACATTATTAATGGGATGACGTATGATGAGTTGTCAATCAAGTATGGCGTATCAGCAACTAGAATCAGACAGATTGTAGAGAAGACGTGCAATAAGCTGACGTACAACGAGGATGCCGCCATTGCCGAGATTGCTACAAATCAAGATTTGAGAATCGTGATTGATGGTTTAAAGAAGAAACTAAAAGCAACACAAGCTAGTTATGATGAATACAGACGTGCAAAAGGCGATACTCCTATCGGTGGAACAATACTTCCACCATTAATACTTGGTAAAGATGTAAACGACTGTGGCTTTCCTGTTCGTATTCTGAATATGTTCAGATGGTGCGACGTATATACCGTAGGCGATTTACTCCGCAAATTCCATGGTAAGTCTGATTTGGATAAGATTAGAAATCTTGGCAAAAAGAGTATATGGATTATTCTCGACTTTATCGAAGAGAATAATCTTAGTTTCAAACAGAATGGAGAGAGTGATGAGGATTTCTATATTCGTCTCAACAATAATTTATCGAATAAAAAACATGAAGAAAATGATTAAGAAGTGTTTCGGATGGTTCGATATTTACTATGCCGTAATGTTATTGGGTGTTACGTTTGCAATATCCAACGCTTGTACTGGCAGTTGGAGTGTTGCATTCGTTTGGTTTGGATTCGTATTCAGTTGGGGAATATTCAAACTGGTAATAAGCGAGGAGAACAGAAGATACAAAGCTCTTGTTAACCTCTCAAAGGAAATACAGAGTAATGAGAAAAAAGCGGTACAGACAACGGTATGGGCTTATGATGAGCTGCACCTTGAAATGCAGCGTCACACACTGACCGCATTACAAGGTATGAAGTACAAGAATAAGGCTGAGTTTATGCAGCGCAAGAAGAGCCTTACACAATACCTAAAGTATTCTGATGCAATTGACAACCTCTACGAGCAAGAAGTTGAACGCTTGCATAAAATGGAGAAAGAAATTGAAAAGAAGAATAATGATGAAAAAGACCAAGGAACTGACTCTGAAACAGAGACTGCAAAATCTGAGTGAAGCACCAACACCATTCTTTTACTCACTTACACCATTCGCCGCAGGATTTACACAAGGTTTCAATTACGAAAAGAAACGACTTGTTTCTGCATTGGTGAATAACTCGGAAGTCACAAAGGACTTCATCAACGAGCCTATCAGCGTGCCGATAAGCAATAGCATTCTGTTTATGCACGCATTCATTGATGGCTCTGTTGACTATCGTAAGAAAATAGAAACTATTCTATCTGATAAATAGCAAGAAAGGGAGGTTAATAGCCTCCCTTTTTTATTTGCCCTTTCGGAAAACTCAAAACATCATTTGAGTTTTATTTGTTGTCTTTGTTACACTCTAAATCGGCATTCAGGTAGTCAATGACCTTTCTGTTGGCTTCATCAATCTTAGATGTATCGTATTCTACGTACACTCCAGTTATTGAATTATCCCAAATAGAGTGCCCTAATGCCCTTCCGATAATCTCCATAGGTATTCCTATCTTTGCGGCGAACGTTGCCCACGTATGGCGATTCCAATAGCTTGTCAGGTCTGGCTCAATCGCATCATTTGTGCGGTCGTATCGTCTTCCGTCATATACCTTTTTTCCTAGAGAACGAAGGCAATAGTTACATTTTGTCGTAAACTGAGCATACCCTGCTGAATGAGTAATCCTCATAAACGAAAATAATTCGTTGCTGCTGCTATTATTCTTGTATCTATCTATAATCTCTTTAGCCTCTGGCTCAACTCTAATATCGTACAATCTGTTAGTCTTATTACGGAAGAATGATATACGTCCGTCCTTATAGTCTTCCTTGGTAAGGTCTAGAATATCCGACAAGTTCGTACCTATCAAATAGAAACCAAGCATAAAGAAATCTCTATATATACTATCGTGGGCATCGAGTTTAATATCTCGTATGGCTCGTAACTGCTCTACAGATAGATTTCTCTTGCGTGTTCTATCTTTCTTGAAAGCTGCCCTCTCAAATGGATAATTAGTAGTGAGCTTTTTTCTTCTTGCCCAGTTAAATACTGACTTCAATTTATCAATATCTCCAATAATACCATTGTTGCATCTGCCTTTTTCTTCCTCATGCTTATAGAATCCCTCTACCCACGAAAAATCTATTCCGTCAAGCGTGGCATTCTCATCATATATGGAAATATCCGTTATAAGATGTTTGTAGGCGGCTATAGTGCCTGTCTTATCCTTTGTGTCGATAAACTTCTCTATTGCACTAATAATGGTGTTCCTGTTCCTTTTCTTGCCAACAATCAACTCTTTAAGATGTTCTTTGAGTTCGTCAACGCTTTCGTTACTATGCTCATTGATGTAATCATCACACATCTTATATATCTGTGCAAGTCTGTTGGTCTTAGACTTTGCCGACTTGTCGGAACGAGGAAAAACCATTCCGTCAAACTTCTCTGTTGTCTGTAATCCAGTTGACAGATAAAACCTCTTGTACTTATGCGTAACAGATAAGTACACCTTAAAATCTCTGCTATCAATATATACTTTCATAACTCATTTATTCTTTATGCTTGCATATTGCTTGCAAAAACACCTAGTTTTTATCCGTTTTACGGGGTTTTTAGGGCTGTTTTGCACTGCTAATACAACAAACGTATGTTTATAACTTACTGATAATCAATCAGAATATATTTTATGTAATTAAGAGGATGATCTTCTTGTCGTCAACTGTTGCCATGTATATAAATAAATGTGTATTTGTGAATAAATTGCCGAAATAGGCACTAACAGTTGCAAAGATACATTATTTTTTTGAAATTCTCGCCTTTCTTTCAAAGAAAAGTTGTATATTTGCAATTAAATGATTTTTTTGTTGATTAATTAAAGAAAGGACAATAATATGGATGCAACTTATATTGACCTGACCATTCGCCTTTCTCTCGCCCTGCTTTTAGGAGGTGCGATAGGCATTGAGCGAGAATATCGTGCTAAGGAGGCTGGTTTCCGTACTCACTTTCTCGTGGCATTGGGAAGTGCGCTTTTCTGTGTCGTTTCCCAGTATGGATTCGGAATTGACTTAAAGGATTCTTCCCGTGTGGCTGCGCAGGTGGTTTCGGGCATTGGATTTCTGGGCGCCGGAACGATTATCTTCCAGAAGAACGTGGTGAGAGGATTGACTACTGCTGCAGGCTTGTGGGTTACGGCAGCCATCGGTCTGGCGTGTGGTACGGGAATGTATGTAGCTGCAGCTATTACCACGGCGATGGTGTTGCTGGGACTGGAAGTATTGAACTACTGGATTCCGCAGTTGGGAACAACTACCATCGACTTGACCTTCACTGCGCCATCTCGTGAAAGCGTGAAGGAGTTTATCAGGCAAATCAAGCAGAAAGGTCTGGAAGTTCATTCCTATGAGTTGAAAGAGCGCCGCTACTCGAAGGAGGAATTCCTGGAAGCGAACATAGAAATCAAGGCGAAGCGCGATTTCCACACCATGGAGATTCTTGATTACATGAACGAGTTCTCAGATGTCACGATTTCAACGATAAGATAAAATAGGTTAGGAGGAAAAAAGTGAAGGAGCCAAGAACATTTGTCTTAGCTCCTTCACTTTTTTATGATGTTTTTTAGAAAAACCTCGCCAGATAGTCGTAGTGTTCGCCTTCTGCCGCGAGTTCACCATGCAACCCGCAGGTTTCGGCGATGGATTTCAGTAATGGGAAATCTACGTAGAGCCAGTCGAAGCGGTCGCCCTTTACATCCTTGTAGATCATCTGATAATCTACTTCTCCGTAATAGGCTCCATTCAGATTGATGTCGAAACTTCCATCCTCATTCTCGTAGATATATTTCAGATCAGAGGAATCGATGAGAATCTGACCGCCTGGATTCAGCAACGCCTTCAGGCGCTGGAAGAGGGTAGGGAGATGTTCTATCTTTCCGGCGATGCCCGTGCCGTTCATCAGGAGGAGGATGGTGTCGAAACCTGTTTCCAGATGTTCATCGAAAAGATTGATGCATTCCGCATCCATCACTCCTCTCAGTTCCATTGCTTCGCAGCTCAAAGGAGAAATATCAATGGCTTTTACCTCCAAGCCCTTCTCCTGCAGGGCGAGCGTATGGCAGCCGCTGCCGGCTCCGATATCCAGTACACGTCCTTTTGTGAGTTGCAAGGCCTTCTGCTCCAGCATCGGCATCTCCTCAACTTTTCTGAAGAGATGTTTCACCGGCATTTCGTCCTCTTCGAACATAGAAGAGAGCACACGTAATCTTCCTGCTCTTCCCGATTTCTGATAATCAAGGATAGCGGCACCCATCGGGTCTTTGTCTTTTGATAATATCTTTGTATTCATTTATTTTGCAGTTTTTGAGTGCAAAAGTAATGCTTTTTCATTGAATATGCAAGTTTTGAGGAGATATTCTGCTGCTTCTTAATATTTCTCCTACCTTTTGCTTTTCGCTTTCAAAATTGAATTGCTGATAGATGATAATGGCATTCTGCAAATCTATGATATGAGGAGCCATCAGTCTGAGGGCTTTTATCTTGCTGTCACCAAAAGTGAATATATTCATCATGCTGACGGCTTGGGCACAAGAATAGTAACAGCCGAGACTTGCCACTTCTATCAGGTCGAACTTGTTGTCATCAAAGCTTGCCTTCTTCACCTTATTATATAGTTTGGTGAAGGAAGCATCATCGAGACAATAGCCGTAATCCATTCTGCCATCTGGATCACATCTTCCATCGTAGATGGGTGGAGTAGGATGTTGTGGCTGCTGTACATTCGACGTCTGGCTGTTGGATTCTATGATTCTTGTATCGTACTGCACAACCTTTCCGTTTCTGTCGAAGAAGACCGTGATGTACTTGGAATCTCCAAACAGATTATTATATTTGGCATATTCCCATTTGTCCCCAAACATGTCGAAACTGGTGAGTTTAGGTTCTCCAAGAATGGCTATTACTTCCTGCTTGGTCATTCCTCGCTCTACGTTTCTTTTTCCTTTAGCCGAAGCCGAGAGGCATACGGCAAACATCAATATGGTTGTGGCGATGAGCGCCATCACTTCATTTCTTTTCATAATCGATACTGTTTTTATAAGTTATTATATTGTTTTATGGTTGCAAAAGTACAGCTTTCTTTTGAAATAAAAAGAGAAGAATTCCCTAAAGTAGAAGGGAAAATCCCTATTTCCGATTTTGATTATTTGTTTCACTTTTTGGGAATGGCTGTGATTATAAAAAGAGATTATTATTTACAGCTAAAGCCTAATATGACTGAATAAACGCACCGAGACGACTGGGTAAGTAACGAAAGGCGTTTAATCAGATTCAATGAACTAATATATTAAGTATACGAAGCCTGTTTCTAGAAGATTCCGACTGCTGAGCCTAGTGGCAACCCTCTTTAGTTGTACGACTATGTACCAACTTTTAGGTCGAACTATGAAGCGAATAAGTTTACGGCAAGACATCCGCAGCAAAAAATTGTGGCAGACACAACAATGACTCGAAGTAATACAAAGAAGAAAAATAAAATGAAAAAGTCCGTGAGCAAATGAATGCCCACGGACTTTTTAGATTATCTTATTCTTATAAATGTCTTATGCCTTGAAGCTCTCCAAGTCTTCTGCCTTGAAGTTCTGGATGTATGCTGAATGACCGAGAACTTCCTCCTCTGCCATGCGAACATATACGTTGGCACTCTTGGCAAACATCTCTGGTGCCTTGGTTGCATCATCGAGGATGAGAAGAGACATTACGATGTTGCCAGTCATGTTGTAGAGACGGCGAGCCAGGAAGTCGTGAACAGCCTGATCGTTAGCCTCCTTCACCTTGTTGATGGCTGCCTCGTAAAGTTCTACGAGCTTAGCTACACGCTCCTTCAATGGCTTCAAGTCATCTGATACCTCATTCTCCAACATCTCCTTGATGATGCTGAGATAAGTACCGTTGGTGATGTAGCGGATGGCTGCAACAACCTGAAGCTGGGTGGTTCCCTCGTAGATAGAGAAGATGCGGGCATCACGGAACAGGCGCTGGCACTTGTACTCCATGATGAAACCAGAACCACCGTGAATGCTGATGGCATCGTATGCATTCTGGTTGGCATACTCAGAGTTCATACCCTTTGCCAATGGAGTGAACGCATCAGCCAAGCGGGTGTATTTCTTCATCTCCTGACGCTCCTCTGGAGTGAGCTTAGTGTCGCGGGCGATGTCTTCCAAAGCCTTGTAGATATCTACGTAGCGAGCGCAGCAGTAGAGGAGTGAACGGCCTGCATCCAACTTAGCCTTCATTCTTGAAAGCATGTCGTAAACGGCTGGGAAGTTGATGATCTTCTCACCAAACTGAGCACGCTCCTTGGCATAAGCCAAGCCCTCGTTGTAAGCCTCCTGCTCAACACCCACACTCTGAGCTGCAATACCCAGACGGGCACCATTCATCAGAGCCATCACGTACTTAATCAAACCGAGACGGGTGTTACCGCAAAGCTCAGCCTTGGCATTCTTGTAAACCAACTCGCAGGTAGGAGAACCGTGGATACCCAACTTGTGCTCGATGTGACGAACTGTTACGCCACCATCACGCTTGTCGTAGATGAACATAGAAAGACCACGACCGTCCTTGGTGCCTTCCTCTGAACGAGCCAGAACCAGGTGGATGTCTGAGTCACCATTGGTGATGAAACGCTTCACACCATTCAGACGCCATGTGCCGTCCTCATCCTGTGTGGCCTTCAGCATCACGCGCTGCAAGTCTGAACCTGCATCAGGCTCAGTCAAGTCCATACTCATGGTCTCGCCTGCGCAGATGCGAGGGATGTACTTCTGGCGCTGCTCCTCAGAACCGAACTCATAGAGTGTATCGATACAGCTCTGGAGCGACCAGATGTTCTGGAAACCGGCATCGGCAGCAGCAATGATTTCAGAAGCCATAGAGAAGATGGCGTTAGGCAGGTTCAAACCGCCGTAACGGCGAGGCATTGACAAGCCCCAGAGGCCAGCCTTGCGGGTAGCATCGAGGTTCTCGAATGTCTTGCTGGCATAGATCATGCGACCATTCTCCAAGTGTGGACCTTCGAGGTCAACATCCTCAGAGTTTGGTTCGATGATGTTAGCAGCTACATCGCCGGTAATATCCAGCAATCGCTTGTAGTTCTCGATGGCATCCTCGTAGTTGACAGGAGCATCTTCAAACTGGTCTTTTTCTGCGTAATTTCTTTCCTTCAAGTCCACAACACGCTTCATAAGCGGATGATTCAAGTGGAACTCTATTTCAGGATGGTCTGTATAATAATTAGCCATTTTGCTTTTCTTATTTAAATAATGTGTAATGCAGATTACTTTGAATTCTGCTTGTAGTACTTGATGAGCTTAGGAACCACATCCTCTACATTACCGTTGATAACGTAGTCGGCAATCTTGTTGATTGGAGCATCAGGATCGTTGTTCACAGAGATGATGATACCTGAATCCTGCATACCGGCGATGTGCTGAATCTGACCAGAGATTCCGCAGGCGATATAAACCTTAGGATGAACGGTAACACCAGTCTGACCAATCTGACGGTCGTGATCTACCCAGCCTGCATCTACGGCAGCACGGGAAGCACCTACCTCACCATGGAGGAGATGAGCCAACTCGAAGAGCTGGTCGAAGCCTTCCTTGCTTCCTACACCATAACCGCCGGCTACAACGATGGCAGAACCCTTCAGGTTGTGCTTGGCAGCCTCTACGTGGTGGTCGAGTACCTTTACAACAAAGTCTTCAGCAGGAACATACTTGCTTACCTCTGGGTAAACCACTTCCTTCTTGCACTCACCCTCGTAGATGCTCTTCTGCATCACGCCGGAGCGGACAGTAGCCATCTGAGGACGGTGCTCTGGGTTGACGATGGTAGCCACGATGTTACCACCGAAGGCAGGACGAATCTGATAGAGCAGACCCTCATAGTGCTTGCCGCTCTTCTTGTCGTCGTAATCACCGATTTCAAGCTCTGTACAGTCGGCGGTAAGACCGCTGGTCAATGAAGAAGAAACACGAGGACCGAGGTCGCGACCGATAACGGTAGCACCCATCAATGCAATCTGAGGCTTCTCCTCCTTGAAGAGGTTGACGAGAATGTCGGTATGTGGAGCTGAAGTGTATGGGAACAATCCCTCAGCATCGAAAACAAATAATTTATCTACACCATAAGGGAGAATCTGATCCTCTACCTGACCCTTGATGCCAGTACCAGCCACGATGGCATGGAGCTCCACGCCCTGCTGGTTAGCGAGCTTACGACCCTTGGTGAGCAATTCCTGAGATACTTCGGCAACGGTTGTGCCTTCTACCTCGCAATATACAAATACGTTGTTCATTGTCTTTTCTAATAAAGCATTTTTAAATGAATCGGAATCTGAATCATCCTTCGATGATTATCCGATAATACTTTCGTCCAACAATTCCTTCATCAGTCCGTCGATGTCCTCATCGCTGCTGGTCAAGGTCTTGCTCTCCTTTGCCTGGAACACGATGTTCTTCACGGCCTTCACCTTGGTAGGTGAACCGCTCAAACCGCACTGTGCAGGGTCGCCATCTACATCGGCAACGCTCCACTGGTTCAGGGTGAGGTAAGGGCGCTCCTCATAGAGGTTGGCCCAAGGCTCATCGCCCTTGCGCTCCATAGGGCAGGTAGCGTATTTATATTTCATCACGAGCTTCACGTTGCATGGGCGGCATGGAGCTGCGCTTCCGTTTACGGTAATTACCAGTGGCAATGGAGCCTCTACGGTCTCAACACCACCATCGATGAGGCGGCGGATTGTAGCCTTGCCGTCTTCTACCTTGAGGATTTCCTCGGCATAGGTAACCTGGTTCAATCCCAGCTTCTGAGCCACCTGAGGACCTACCTGCGCAGTATCACCATCGATAGCCTGGCGACCACCGATCACGATATCCACGTCACCGATCTTCTGGATTCCTGTAGCAAGGGCATAGGAAGTAGCCAGTGTATCAGCACCGGCAAAGAGGCGGTCGGTGAGCAACCAACCGGTGTCTGCACCACGATAAAGACCCTGGCGGATGATTTCGCCAGCACGTGGAGGACCCATGGTCAAAATTCCAACTGTAGAACCTGGATTCTGCTCCTTCAAGCGGAGAGCCTGCTCCAGCGCGTTCAAATCTTCAGGATTGAAGATAGCAGGAAGGGCTGCACGGTTTACGGTGCCCTCGGCTGTCATCGCATCCTTACCCACATTTCTTGTGTCAGGTACTTGCTTGGCAAGTACAACGATTTTCAAACTCATATTTAAAAATGGTTATTGTTATAATTTCCTAAGTTTGTTAGTGCTCAGTACTCAAGTTGTACGTCGTCTAGTGCGATTGTTAGACTTGCTATCGTCTAATAAGTTACTGTCCAATGTTCAATTTGGGACAAAACACGGGGGCAAAAGTAACACTTTTTTATGGCTTACGCAAATATTTTATAAAAAAAATGCCCATTTAGTCTTGCTTTGTGCGCAAAACGCAAGAAATGTGCAAGTTTTTTAGAACGTCCGTACTTAACTTTGCTGGCTTATTCAAAGCTCTTGAGTCGAGCGATATATTTGCCCAGAATGTCGAATTCGATATTCACTACCGTTCCCACTTCGATGTCGCAGAAGTTGGTATTCTCTCTGGTATAAGGAATGATAGCAACGGTAAATGTGTTGTCTGTAGGATCACAGACGGTGAGCGAAACGCCGTTAACGGTAACGCTGCCTTTGTCCACCGTGAAATAGCCTTTTCTTGCCATTTCCTTGTTGAGCTCATATTCGAAAGTAAAATAAGTAGAGCCATCAGCGTCTTTCATTGCGATACATTTGGCAGTCTCGTCCACGTGTCCCTGTACGATATGACCATCCAGACGGCCGTTCATCACCATAGAACGCTCTACGTTCACCTTGTCGCCTACCTTGAGCAGTCCCAGATTGCTGCGGTCCAGGGTTTCCTTCATGGCGGTAACAGTATAGGTACCGTCTTTTATTTCCACTACGGTGAGGCAGACGCCGTTGTGCGCCACGCTCTGGTCGATGCCGAGTTCATCTACGAACGAACATTTCAGGGTAAAGTCGATGTTCTCCTTATCCTGCTTAATCGCCACAACAGTGGCCATTTCTTCTACGATTCCACTAAACATATACTCTATTTTTATTTGGTTTCATTATTATTTAAACTGCAAAGATATTGCATTAGCTTGAAGCAACCAAATTATTTAAGTTCTTTTGATAAAATAATCGAGATATATTTGTTTAATTGCCATATTTTTTATATTTTTGCACATTATAATATATAAACATTTGAAGACAATGGAAATCAAGGAAGGATATATGCCCTTCATGGGCTATCAAACATATTATCGTATCGTAGGTAAAACAGAGGAGGGCAAGAGCCCTATCATCCTCTTGCATGGTGGACCAGGCAGTACCCACAACTATTTCGAACTATTGGATAGAGTAGCGGAATCAGGAAGAGCTGTCATCATGTACGACCAGTTGGGCTGTGGCAACTCATTTGTGGAGGGACATCCCGAACTCTGGACTCCTGAGACTTGGCTCAACGAACTTTGTTCACTCATCGACTATCTCCACATCGACCATTTTCATCTCTTAGGACAGTCGTGGGGTGGCATGCTCGCCATCATCTATCTGATAGAGAAGCAAGCAAAGGGCGTGAAGTCAGCCATCCTCAGCAGCACCCTTTCGAGCAGCAAACTGTGGGCAAGTGAGCAACATCGTATGATTAAGTTTATGTCGGAGGAAGACCAGCGTGCCATTGCCGAGGCTGAGGCGAAGGATGACTTTTCGAGCGAGGCGTATGCCAAGGCGAATGAGCACTTCATGCTCTTGCATTGTGCCAGTGAGGTGACGGAGGATAGTCCAGAGTGTCTTCGCCGGAAGAAGCGTGCTGGTGCTGAGGCTTATCTCCATGGTTGGGGACCAAACGAATACACTCCTACAGGTACGCTCCGTGATTATGATTACACCGACCGCCTTGGCGAGATTCAAGTGCCTTGCTTGGTGATGAGTGGCACCAATGACCTCTGTACTCCATTGGTGGCAAAGACCCTCTATGATGGTATCCAAGATTCCAAGTGGCATCTCTTCGTAGGGGCAAGACATATGCCTTTCGCCGAGCAAAACGATGAGTATTGCCAGGTGCTGGAAGAATGGTTGGAGGAGAAAGATTAGGCTCTTTAGAATTATTTGAAGCGATTCAATTCCTCATTACCAGCACCTTGACCCTTGTATCGACTTCTTGACGTATTGAAGTTATACTGGAATGTCAAGAGCAAGGAACGGATATCGCTAGTGCTGCTTTGCCAAAACGTAACATCCTTATTGTAGAATCGTATGTCACGATTGCTTTTGTTGAAGATGTCGTTAGCTTCAAGCGTAACCGAGAAACGATTCTTGCAGAAAGCCTTGTAAAGCTTGGCATTGAGGCTAGAGGAAGAACTGAGCTGCATGTTCTCCTTGTTTCCACGGCTGTTCCATTTAAACTCTTTATTAAAGTAAACGATTTATAAGTTGTCCATAATTAAAAAACTGTGTCAAACTACATTTATTGTAGTTTGACACAGTTTAGTTTACACTCTCGAATTTTATTTTATTTTTCCCTTTCAAGCAAAGTTATTTAGTTGTGTTTTAAGCCATTAGAACTCTTATTTCTTAAAATATTCTTCCTTTAATTCTCTCTCTACGCTTAGAGGTGGATGATTATATATCTGCAAACGACATACTTCATTCGGTATTTTTTCATAAGATGGTGTATTTTCTATCCATATAAGGTGATTATCATCTATAGAATAGAGGTATTTTGTATCCGGTGTAGTTATATAATCACTAATATTTTTAACATAAAGTCTATTTGCTTTTTCATTATACATATAAGGTAATATGACACTTCCTATTTTTTGTGGCGGAATAAAATATAATAATCTAAAAGAAGTTTTCTTACGAATTTTATAAAAACCAGTACATATATCTCCAACGATGTCTCCAACTTTTAAACTGTCTAATATTACATTTGATTTGCCAATAATATATGTTTTCTGCCATTGCCAAATTCTTTCATTATCCATATATTTATTTAAAGAGTTTAAAGCTACTTTCGGTAAAATGAAATAGTTTTTGCCTTTATATACTTGCATTCTAAAATGAATATTCTCAGAAGGAATATCTATCTTTAACTTTGTCTTTGAATACCTTTTAGAAAACGATTGGAAAAAAGGAATAGACATTATGCAAAGAATGATTATCACTCTTTGCATAATGTCTATTTTGTCTTTTGGGAGAAATATTAACATAAGCAGATATATTAGAATTACTGAACCCACTTTAAAAAGGGGCTTAGTTAGTTTATATTTATGATTTGCCCAATAGTTGCTTTACAAGATGGGTCTTTCCAATTCTTCTTCTGCCATAGATGGCGACAAACTCAGACTTATTGGAGTTGATGCAATTCTCCAACAAGTTGATTTCTCGCTTTCTTCCGATTATATTTTGCTGCATATCTTTTGTCGTTTTGATGATGGGGCAAAGATACTATAAAATATCGAAAAATAAGCAGAAAAACATAGAAAAGTGCCGATAGTGGTGCCAAAAGTCGATTTTTTAAGCACTTTTGGCACCAGTATCGGCACTTTTTGCAGAATTGTTGTTGCTTTTGTGACTTCTATAGTGTTGGCTTCATAATGAAAATTAGCATTTTTTCTTGATGCTTTTGCATGTCATCGGCATTCCACTCATACCCAAATTCTCGCTTGCTGCCAGTCTTGATGCCTTCATCGTAATTGTCCTTGGCATACCTGTAGCATGATTCTGAATTTCCATGGATCTACGTTTATCACTGCATCCCAAAGTAGTGAAGAATCTTTCTCGAAGAGATGAACTTTATTTTTATTCTTTTTTGTGACATAGTTACCAACATGGTTACCGACATAGTTACTATAGCTCTGTTACTAGCTCTGTTACGATTTTACGAAAAGTAACAGAGCTTGAAATGTCTGACTCTGTCGTTGACTATATCGTTGACTCTGTCGTTCAGTACTAAAAAAGCGACAGAGTCGTATTGTTTATATTGTCTCCAAGAACAACAAACCCTTTTTGGTCGTTCTGTATTGTTGCTTAGGACTTGTCGGCTTATCTGGTACCGTAAGTTCCAGATAATCATGAAGTAGCAAAGGTTCGATGAATGCCTTGAAGTTCCATTGTTGATACGTAACACCAATTAAATCGTATATTTCCTTTCTGTATTTTGGTTCTTTGCAGAACTTAAGGATGGATACAACTTTGTCTGTTGCATCTGTATATGTATTATCACCTTCAGCTCTGTTAGTAGCTCTGTTAGTAGCTCTGTTAGTAGCTCTGTTAGTAGCTCTGTCACTATCCAGCCAAAAAGTGACAGTGCTGGTACAAATATCACTCTCGAAAGTTACGTCATTGCCTGTGATTTCTTTCCACTCATTCATCATGTCGAAACCATAACCGATAGTTTCTGATAGATTTACGAGTCTGAATATCTTGGCGATAATCGGGTTGCGAGGATTAGAATAGAGATGGTTGCCCAGTTGGGATATAGGCACAGGATAGCCACCTGCATTGAAGAACTCGACTCTGTCGGTGTAGATATTGATGCAGGAGTGAATGGTGCTGAAAGGGTCGAAGTGAGAGAGCATATTGACCAATGCCTCTCTCAGAATCTTGAATTGCGAGCGATCTTCCACATTGAAGCCCTCGTCGTTCATCATGAATGGAGTATCCACGATGAGGCGCAGTCTCCTATTCATAATCTGAAAATACTCCCAAAGGTTCTCTTGCTCAGGAATGCGATAGGTATAGCGTGTTCGGGCTTCTCTCACGCTTCTGCCTGGAATCTCCACCAAATCCATCCAGAAAAACCTGTGTCCATCTATATGATAAAGCATGCTCTTTGCATCAACAGCTTCATTGAACTTTTGGGAGCGCAAGGTGCCCAGGAAGTCTTGTTCCAACTTCTCTGCATTGTCAACTCCGAAGATTTCAAACTTCTTGCCATTCTGCTTCACTCCAAGCACTATCCATCCGCCAGAAGTGTTGGCGAATGCACTTACGGTCTCCCATATATTCTTGGGTAGTTCGCTCTTGGCTTCCTTGGCCTCGAAGTCCTCCCATTCGATGTCGTTGATTCTGTCTATCAGCTCTTCCTTTGTCATAATAATGATGATTAAATTGAAATATAGATTTTCTTCCTCCCTTCACTTCAAGAAATAGATAGGAGCATGCTGGGTGCCTTCCTTCTCCATGATGCCTTTCTCGCAGAAATGGTTGAGCCACTTCTGAGCCATGTATGGAGTCAAGCCGAAGTGGATGCGCATGATGCGAGTTGTGATGTAACGATTCTCCTGGAGGTACTCCTTGATTTTCGCCAATAGCTTTTCCTCAGAGTATTTTGTGGATTGGTTGGAATAGCGAGAGCGGACGAAATGGACGTTGCGCTGTACCTCCTCCATCAGTTTAGCCTCTGGACGGAAGTTGATGCCAGTGATGCGTACTTCCTTGCCCGTAATCTTCTTGTCTGGATTCTCCTCTGGCATCTCTAGGCTAGCCGACATGGAGAAGTAGCCTATCTCTGGGATATAAAAGCGGCGTCCCATGGAGAATTCTTCCACCAAAAGGTCATGAAGCTCTGCCAACACCGCAGCCACATCTCCCTTGGTGAGTGAGCAGCGGCTCTGGATTTTCTCTTGCAGTTGCTTCTCGGTCATAGGTTCATGCTGCACGATTCGAACGTATTGGCGCTTTTCTCCTGTGCCCTGGGCATTGTTGAGCATGTAAATGTCGTATTTCAGTTCCATATTTCTTGTTGTTTGATGGTTCGTTGTTTTCTATATTCTTTGTCTTCTATGAAAGATGATGCAAATATATATAATAATGTGATAACTTGTATCTTTTGGTGTAAAATATTAGGTTTATTTATACATTGGTATATGTCGTGTGATTATACGGCATTTGTCATCCGACCGTATGATAAGTGTCGTGTAATCGCATGACAAATGTCGTGCAATCGTAAGAAAGGCTTCCTTGCATGGTTATGGTTGCTTCCTTGCATCGTTATAATTGCTTCCTTGCATCATATAAGTCACAACATTGTTACCATCCATCTCATCCTTGGCAATTCGCAGGGGGAGGTATGTGATGAGGCTGAGACTATCTATTACACCTTCGGACCTGAGAAGGCGCAGGAAATGGGGTTCAGTGGATGCAAGGTAGAAGGTGAATAAAAGGCGCTTTTCAAGAAATGCTCATTCAGAATGAGTGGTTTTGCTCAGAATTACTCATTCCGAATGAGTAAAAATGATAGAAATTACTCATTCTGAATGAACAAAAATGAAGATTTATTTGGTTGCTTACTTAAAAAAATGTATTCATCGAGTTGAAACGCCGTGGGTATGATGTATTTTATCATGCAGATAAGAAAGAATGTGACTTTGTGGTGAGGGAGGGTATGAGAATCATGAAGGCTTATCAAGTAACGATAGTGATGGATGACGAGAAAACTCGCAAGCGGGAAATCGAGGGGCTGATGGAAGCCATGAATGCTTATGGCTTGGCTGAGGGATATATTCTTACGATGGAGGAGAAGGAAGAGCTTGAGATAGATGGCAAGCAGGTTCATGTTCTTCCTACGTGGGAATGGATGTTGAGAGAGAAGTGAAATAAAAAAAGTGATCCTAATATAACCTTGATGTTATCATATCTGTGGGCTATCGTGTAAAATCTATTCAAGGCACGAGTTTCCGTCAATGGGCTACAGAGCGACTATAGAAGTTAAAGAAGTTATCACTCCCTGCGGTCGTTCGGGAAGTAAAGAGACAATAGTCATCTAGCGTAAAACGTAGAACATTTGTCTCTTTACTTCCCTCTAACCAACGTATGTAAACTGGCAGGTTTGTATGCAGCCAGTTTAAATCACCTTGACACTCTTTTTTCCTCCTCTTCCATCAATCACGATTTTCTCGAAGACGATGGCTGGGTCGTTAGGAGTGAGGGTGAGGGTGTGGATGCCATCGGATGAGGCTGGCAGCTCTAGCTCTATCACCTTGTCCACGATGCGAGTGGCTATCGTTGGATAATAGATATTGTAGATGTTCTCCGGCTTCTCGTTCAAATCTTTGTTGAAGTTAACCTCTACAGGAGAAGCGCCATCTAAACTTACACCATAGGTTAAGCCGCCCTTGTTGAGATAATCCAAGGTTGATTTGGTAATCACATGAATGCGAAGCTTCTGCTTGCCATTAAATGCCTTGCCATCCGAAGTTTTGCTAACTTGCATCTTAAACCTGTAAGTGATGCTGGCTCCCTTTACACTCTTGGTATACGGCATCAGAGTCATTGCCGATACGCTTTTGCCCATGAATGGGATCTCTGTCCATTTTGCCTCGGCAGCATCCGTCTTGCTGCTATAGTAAGGAGCTTCGATTTCTACCACACCGTTGTTTTCGCTGATAATCACTCCATCCTTGGAGGTTACCAGGAAGAGCTCCGGACAGGTATCCTTCTCGAAATCATCATTCCAACTCTTATAGCCGATATGCTTCTGGGTCATCATTCCGTTCCACTTGCCGCCAGCCATCTTATGGTTGTAATAGTCGCAGATGAGTGAATCGCGCTTGAAGAGGCGCTCGCATTCATCAGCCCATACATTCGCCTTTGGATTGCCCTGCTTGTAGAGGGCATGGTTCTGTGCCTGGGCAAAGTACATCTGGTGCAGATTGCTCATCAGCTCGATAGGGAAGAGGATGATCTGGCGATAGGCATCGTGATAGGATGCCGGCAGACAGTTGTACTGGCGCAGCGCATCGGCTTCGAGCTGGAGATACTGATTTACCACCTCCTGCCATTCACCGTTTTCCAGACTGTAGGTGTTCTTGTCGAGCATCTCTGGGGTGCAGCGGCCGTTGTACTTGCAGATGAGGTTCAGAATACGGGCTGCTTCATCGGCCTGCGATTCACCAAACTGCTGTGCGCACCAGTCGCGGGTGTGGCGGGTGATGTTGTTCGCTGAGTATTTATGAGGATTCCACGCCATGTCCATAAACTGGCTGATAGGATATTCCATCGGCTTGAGGTCGCCCACGTTGAGAATCCAGAGGCGGTCAATTCCGTTCTCGTAAGCAAGTGTCAACTGCTCCCAAGGGTTCTGTACAGGAGTTACATTGAGCATCTTTGAGTTTCTTGGAGCACCTACGTAATCTACGTGATAGTATAAGCCCCAACCGCCTTTGTGCTTGCGTTCCTTGGCATTCGGCACACGGCGCACGTTACCCCAGTTGTCATCGCAGAGCAGGAGGGTTACGTCATCAGGCACCTTCATGCCCTTGTCGTAGTAATCCAATACCTCTTTATATAGTGCCCAGACCTGCGGGGTTTCGCTTGCCTTCTTTCCGGTTACGTCAGCGATAATCTTACGCTGATCGTTGATGATGTTGGTCATCAGCTTAGTATCAGCCTCTTCGCTCATCGCTTCATCGCCGTCGCCGCGCATTCCGATGGTTACAATCTGTTCAGTACCCTTCATTCGCTCAATGCCTTCACGGAAGAACTTCTGCAGGTTTGCCTTGTTCTTCTGATAGTTCCAAGGTCCCCATCCCTTTCGGTTGCGGGCGTATTCCTGATGGTTGCGTGCCATCGGCTCATGATGGGAGGTGCTCATCACTACGCCCATCTCATCTGCCGTCTTCTCGTTTTCTGCATCGTCGGCATAGAACGCCCAGCCCCACATGGCTGGCCACATCATGTTGCCTCTGAGTCGCAGTACAAGCTCGAACACGCGCTGATAGAAACGGTGGTCGCCATACTCGGTGCCGTAGGTGTTCTTTACCCAAGAGGTGAGGCAGGGAGCTTCATCGTTTAGGAAGATGCCGCGATAGCGTACGGCTGGTTCACCATCTGTATAGATTCCCTTGTTTACGAAAATGGAATCGTGATGCTCTATAGGCACGTCGGCCCAGTCGTACCAAGGTGAAACGCCCATCTGCTGCGAGAGTTCGTAGATGCCATAGATGGTGCCTCGGCGGTCGCTGCCAGCAATGACGAGCTGACCATCTGTGAGCGTGATGATAAACTTTTCCCGTTTGCCCTTCAGTAGATTTCCGTTGATGCGCTTCTGTTTCACCAGTTGGTCGATGGCTGCTGAATGGCCGATGGTGCCTACGATGATAGCTGGTCGGGCTGTGTCGGCTTTTTTCAGAAAACCGGCATCCGAGGTGAGGGTGGCTGTGGCTCCACTCACACTTTTGATATCTTTCAGCAGGGCATGAGCAGCATAGCTCACTCCCTTGCAGTCGTTGGTGTCCATGTAGATTTCTACTCGGTTGTTGGCATTCAGTAGCAAGTCTCCTTGCTTGAAATTCACAAATCTGTCGGCTGCGCTCATGCTGATAGTTGTGAGCAGGGCAGCGCTTGCCAGGAATGTGCGCTTGATGTTGTTTAGTTTCATGTTTATTTATCTTGTTGTTATTTTCCGATTGTCAGCAATGTATTTTTGCCGGTTGCAAAGGTAGTCAAAACTATCCGAATGTACTTTATTTTATGTAACCTTTAGATTTTAATATGTTTCATTTTTACTTTTCTGTCCGTTTCTCTTTGTGTTTTCAAAGAAAAATAGTAATTTTGCATAGTAAAAACAGAAAAAAGAATATATATAATGATAGACAGACCGACGATAGCAAAAATTATGGATGCCACCAAGATAGAAGAGGTGGTATCTGAGTTTGTTACGCTCAAGAAGCGTGGCATCAATTATGTCGGCTTGTGTCCTTTTCATAACGATTCCAATCCATCTTTCTCCGTATCTCCAACAAGAGGTATCTGTCATTGCTTTACCTGCGGAAAGGGAGGCAATGCAATCAACTTTCTGATGGAACTTGAACAGATGACCTATCCCGATGCCCTTCGCTGGCTCGCCAAGAAATATAAAATTGAGATTCAGGAGCGGGAACTGACCAATGAAGAAAAACAGCGCGAGAGCGAAAGAGAATCCATGTTTATCGTCAACGATTGGGCGGCGAAATATTTTCAGGATATTCTCCTGCATGATGTGGATGGTATCGCTATCGGTATGGCTTATTTCCGAGGAAGAGGTTTCAGAGATGATATCATCAGAAAATTCCAGTTGGGTTTTGCGCTCCCTAAGCGTACTGCTCTTGCTGAAGCGGCTAAGGCGGCTGGCTATAATCCGAAATATCTGGTTGATACGGGACTCTGCTTCAAGGTGGATAAGGACGAAGCCGGCAATAAGTCGGGTGAGGATAAAATTCTTGACCGTTTCTCGGGCAGAGCCATCTTCCCCTGGTTCAGCGTGAGCGGCAAGGTGGTGGCTTTTGGCGGACGAGTGCTCGACAGCAGAACCAAGGGCATCAGCCAAAAATATGTCAACTCGCCTGATAGCGTTATTTATCATAAGGAGCGCGAACTCTATGGACTCTATCAGGCCAAGAAGGCGATAGCCAAGGAGGATTGTGTCTTTATGGTGGAAGGATACACCGATGTTATCTCGATGCATCAGTGTGGCATCGAAAATGTAGTGGCCAACTCGGGTACGGCGCTGAGCGTGCATCAGATTAGACTGCTGCACCGCTTTACCAGTAATATCGTTCTTCTCTATGATGGCGATAAAGCGGGTATTCATGCTGCGCTGAGAGGTACCGATATGCTGCTTGAAGAAGAGATGAACGTAAAGGTGCTCTTTCTCCCTGATGGTAATGACCCTGACAGTTTCGCCCGCAGTCATTCGGCAGAGGAATTCAGAAGATATATTCAGGAGAATCAGACCGACTTCATACAGTTTAAAACCGATATTCTGCTGCGCGGTGTGACTGACCCTGTAAAGCGAAGCCAGGCTATCAACTCGATTGTAGAGAGCATCTCTAAAATCAAGAATCAGATAACGCGCGCTTCTTATATCACCGACTGTTCTCACCGTTTGGGCGTGAACGAAGCAATTATCGTGAATGCCTTGAACAATTTTGTGCGCAATGGTATGAGTGAGCAGGTAAAGGCAGAGCGACGTGCAGCGGGATTGAAAGATTCGCCTGTAGCGGCAGCGCAGCAGGCGCAATCAGCGATGAGAGCGGTTACCCCACTGGATAAACTCCTGGAGGTAGAAGGACTTCTGGTACAGCTGATTATTCATCATGGCGACCAGCTCATCACGGTACAGGATGTAGACGGAAATGATGTGGAGGTAGCTGTGGCCCAGTATATCAGTCTTGATTTGGGTGGAGATGGGTTCAAATTTCATAATGATTTATATAATCAGATTATGCAGGAGGCTGTGGAGCATCTGGAAAAAGAAGATGATTTTGTGGCCGAAACTTATTTTGCCAATCATCCGAATCCAGAAATCAGCAGGTTGGCAGGTTTGCCTACAGGTGACCAGGAGGTATCTACGGCTAGTCTGCAGATGAAGATGAGCGCCGATAAACTCCGTCAGTTTGTCTTTAAAGACATCTTGAGCTTCCGCACTCATTATATTGCTCAGCGTATTATTGAGGTACAGCAGGAGTTTGCCAAGAATCCGACCAATCGTGAACTGCTGCAGGAGTTTATGAAACTCAAGCAGATGAACACGCTTCTGGCGAGTCAGGCAAACAATATCTTCAATTAGCCGGAGCCCCCTGTCCTGTGGGGAGGAACTCTGTAATGAAGTATTAGAGATTTAAAAGGAGAAATGCTATATGATTTATTTTCACTGGATATATCTGTTGCTTTATGTCGTGATAACCGTTCCGGCTATCATCACCGTCTTGATGGACAATCGTCAGCCCGCCAAGACGATGGCATGGATATTGGTCTTCTTCTTCATCCCCTTTGTGGGTATTATCTTTTATTTCTTCTTCGGACAGAATACCCGCAAGGAACGGCTTATCAGCGACCGCAGCATGGACCAGCTCACCAAGCGCTCCATGCTCGAGTTCGTAGAGCAGGAGAATCTTCACCTGCCAGACAGCAATAAACCGCTGATGAATCTCTTTGCCAACCAGAGTTGGGCGTTGCCTTTTAAAGATAATCAGGTGGATATTTATACTGATGGCTACGATTTCTTCCTTACCTTATTATATAATATAGGACAGGCAAAGCATCATATTCATCTCGATACCTATATCTTCGAAGCCGATGCCTTGGGGTATCTGATAGCTGATGCCTTGATTGATAAGGCGGAGCAGGGAGTGGAGGTGCGACTGATTTATGATGATGTAGGCTGCTGGAAGGTGAAGGATGAATTCTTTGAACGTATGCGTGATGCAGGCATTGATATACATTCGTTCATGCCAGTCCGCTTTCCGGCTTTTACGAGTAAGGTAAACTATCGTAACCACCGCAAACTCTGTGTCATAGATGGTAAGGTGGGCTTTATCGGCGGCATGAATATAGCTCTGCGCTATGTGAAAGGTGATAAGAAACAGGCTTGGCGCGATACGCATCTCCGTATTGAGGGCGGTGGCGTTTACGCCATTCAGAGAGCCTTTCTGGTAGACTGGTATTTCGTAGACCGTACGTTGGTTACCAATCGCCAGTATTATCCGCCGGTCAGTGCGCATATCCACAACAATTGTCTCGTACAGATAGTTACGAGCAGTCCTATCAGTCCTTGGCCTGATATCATGCAGGGCTATGTCCGCATCCTGCTTCAGGCCCAGAAGTATGTGTATATGGAAACGCCTTATTTCCTGCCAACTGAACCGGTTTTGTTTGCCATGCGAACAGCAGCTCTGGCGGGTGTGGATATCCGTCTGATGTTGCCCCGTCATGCTGATGCCAAACTGGTTGAGTGGGCATCACGTTCGTATGTGATGGAGGCGATAGAGGCTGGCGTAAAGGTTTATCTCTATACGGCAGGCTTTAATCATAGTAAATTGCTCGTAAGTGATGATAATCTCTGTACGATAGGCAGTACGAATATCGACTTCCGAAGTTTTGAGAATAATTTCGAAGCGAATGCATTCTTCTTTGATGAGGGGATGGCACAGCGCGTGAAGGCTGTCTATCTGCGAGATGAGGCGAAGAGCATCCTGGTAGATGATGTATCTTATTTCGTAAAACGTCCGTTCCTGCAGCGCCTTTTCGAGAGTACGGTAAGATTACTCTCGCCGCTGTTGTAACGAATAAATCCCCGTTTGCATCTTGTCTGGTGCAAACGGGGATTTTTTCTATCTGAATATTGAGAAGTTTACGCTTCCGTAACTTCTGTGCTCCAGGAATCGTGGATGCTCGGAGAAATCATAGTCTTTGCCATGCTCAAAGACGAAGATGCCTCCTTCGTTGAGATAGTCGCCATTCAGAACGAGGTCTGGAATCTGCGGCAACTCCTTTAGGGCGTATGGAGGATCGGCAAAGATAAAGTCAAACTTCTGCTTGCAGGTCTTCAGAAAACGGAATACATCACCACGAATCAGAATATCCTTGTCTTCGCCCAACTTCTGAAAACATTGGCGTATGAAGTTGGCATGATCGCGGTCGGCCTCTACGCTGATTACCCGGCTGCAGCCTCGTGATACCAGTTCGAGCGAAATGCTGCCCGTGCCGGCAAAGAGGTCGAGGGCAGAGGTATCTTCGAAATCAATATATCCCTGCAGCACATTAAAGATGTTCTCCTTTGCAAAATCTGTTGTCGGACGTGCCTTAAACGAACGTGGAATGTCGAAATGGCGTCCCTTATATTGTCCTGTTATGATTCTCATATTTACTTTGAACTTTGAATGTTGAACATTGAACTTTATGATAAGCTATTCTGTTGAATTCTTAACTATCAACTTTTAACTATCAACTCTTGTCTTACTTACTTAAGTACAGTGCCATTAAATCGAATGGCAGACCTTTAATCTCTGTGATAGGCGCACGGTTGAATTCGGCGGCAGGATTCAGAATGAAGGTCTTCTTGATGTAGAGTTTCGTGTTGTAGAGGAACCAATCCTTATCAGGAACATTGCCTGATACATGCAACTCATCCTGCATCTGGTTGAATCCTAACTGCTTCCATACATAGAGAATGAAATAGAGGGCATCCTTGGCATGCTCGGCATTGAACGAGTTGAAGAATTTGAAACGGTTCTTCTCGAAACCGAAAACGTCCAGCTTCTTGTCGTGGAAATAAACATAGAGCTTGCGGTGAATGCCGGTGAAACTGCGATGATGCAGATAGTGCCACATCGGTTGCATGATAGGTGTGAAGCGGACATCCTTGAAGTTGTCTTCTACCACCATCTTCAAATCCTTGTTGATAGGGAATACCGCTACCGCATTCAGTTCCGGCTGCACTCTGTAGAGAATGGCATCGCTGTTATGACTGTTGAAGGCATGCTGATAGAGCACATCGATATCCTCTTCATGAAATTCTTCGATAGGAACCAGCAGGATAGGCGAATCGAGATATACACGTACCTTCTGGTATCCCCGCTGCAGGAGAGTACTCTCCTTGAAAGCCTGACGCAAGTTGGCTGCCATCGAAACACCACTCTTTACTGTATAAGGTTCATAGATGAGCTGATGCTCAGCTTCACGGTCAACTACCGAAAAACTGAGGGTGTTTCTGCTCACGCGAATGGTGAGTCGTGCTTGCTGAATGTTGTTACCTTTTATTTGCATATCTGTTACCAATTACCTGCGTTGTTATTATCTGTCGTTAAATCGCCTATCTTGAGTCCGGGATAGTTACCGGCATAGTTGGCCTCCTCTATCTTCTGCTGGATGGAACCTTCATCGAGTCCGTCGAGGAAGGTTTCATAACCGGCCCCACATTCCATCACCGGAATCTGCTTACCGCTTTTTCCTACGATAACCGTGGCAGCGAGTGTAAACTTCTTACCGTCGGCATAGGGAATGTATTGGGCATCTTCCTGTAAGTACTTGCCTTTTACCAGTGTCGGAAAATCGCCTGTATATACGCCGTGTTTCGCCTTGTATTTCTCTTCAGCCTGACGTATCTGCATCAGTTTCTCCTTCACCTCTGCTTCTCTGCTAGCCATGGCTTTCTGGAAGCGGATGGGCTGACTTACACTCAGAATACAGAGTAGCATCATGATGATGACGCATGCTCCCAAAATATAATTATTCTTTATTCTTTTTCTCATTTCAAAAAGTATTATTACTTTTGCACAGCAAATAGGTGCAGTAAATTTTCTGCAAAGATACTAAAAGTTTTCGAAATATGAACATTGAAGAGTTAAAATATCAGATATTACAGCAATTTGGCTTTCCGCCAACCCCAGAACAGGCTCAGGCGCTCGATGTTTTCGTGCAGTTTATGACGGATAGTAATCCTCATGCTGTGATGATTCTCCGGGGTAGTGCGGGTACCGGTAAGACATCGCTTTCGGGTGCTATCGTCCGTACGCTCCGTGCTGTTCGCCAGAAGGTGATGCTCCTTGCTCCTACGGGTAGGGCGGCTAAGGTCTTCTCTCTGAACAGCGGGATTCCTGCCTATACCATTCATCGCCGCATCTATCGTGAAAAGGCGTTTGCCGGAGTGGATGGACAGTTCAACCTCAATGATAATCTCTATACTGATACGCTTTTCATGGTAGATGAGGCTTCGATGATTGCCAATCTGGGATTGGGCGGAACCACCTTTGGCAGCGGTTGTCTGCTAGATGATCTGATTCATTTTGTGTATCAGGGACGTAACGACCGCCTCTTGCTGATTGGCGATAAGGCACAGTTGCCTCCTGTTGGTGAGGAAGAATCACCAGCCCTTTCTGCTGCGATGCTCCAGGGATATGGACTGTCGGTTTATGAGTGCGATTTGAATGAAGTAGTCCGTCAGAGTCAGCAGTCGGGTATTCTCTTTAATGCTACCCGTATCCGCCAGATGATTACCCACGATGACATTACCCAACTACCTAAAATCCGTTTCTCCGGTTTCTCGGATATCAGGGAGATGCCGGGCGCAGAACTCATCGAGGCTCTTGGCGACAGTTATCATCATGTAGGACTGGACGATACCATTGTGGTGACTCGTAGCAACAAGCGCGCCAACATCTTCAACCAGGGCATCCGCAACATGGTGCTTGATAGGGAAGAGGAACTGGAGAGTGGCGACATGCTGATGATTGTGAAGAACAATTATTATTGGATGGAGGAAGAAAGAAAGAAAAAAAAGGAAAGGGAAGAAAGAAGAGTGAAGAGTGAAGAAACTGCGTTCGGCGGCCGAAGGGAAAGCCAATTTAATAGTTTAACTAATCATAAAGTTCAAAGTTCAAATCTCAAAGTTCAAAGTAACGAACTTCCTGCTTTCCTGGCTAATGGCGATAGGGCGAAGGTGATGAAGGTGAGCCGTCGCATCGACCTCTATGGTTTTCATTTTGCCACCCTTCTGTTGAAATTCCCCGATTATGATAATTATGAACTGGAGGCTACGGTATTGCTGGATACCTTGACGAGTGAGGCTCCTGCTTTGACCCATGATCAGCAAGAGCAGCTTTTCCATAAGATAGAGGAAGATTATCAGGACATACCACTGAAGGCAGACCGTATGAAGGCAATCCGGCAGGATCCGTATTTCAATGCTCTGCAAGTGAAGTTTGCCTATGCCGTTACCTGTCATAAAGCGCAGGGTGGACAGTGGTCGCATGTCTATGTAGACCAGGGCTATATGACGGATGATATGCTTACTCCCGATTATATCCACTGGCTCTATACTGCATTTACACGAGCCACAGAAATGCTATATCTGGTGAATTGGCCAAATACGCAGATAGAAGGAGAGTGATATTACTCTTCTTCTTTTGTTCAGAATTTGTATGAAAAGAAAAAGTCCGGCTCTCTCTCGAAAGTCGGACTCTTAAATTTTTGAGTTATTTTTTGGGAAAAGTGGGTAGTGATGGATTCGAACCACCGAAGGCATAGCCAGCAGATTTACAGTCTGCCCCATTTGGCCACTCTGGTAACTACCCAAAAGCTTTATGTCTCAAAAGCGAGTGCAAAGGTAATGCTTTTATTTGATATTACCAAATTTTTTCGGTATTTTTTTCTCTTTTCCTTCAAAAAATGTTCATTTTCCCCTATAAAATAGGTTTTCCCCCTCTCTTTTACTTTTTTACCTTTTTACCCTTTTACCTTTACTACATGTCTTCTGCGGTGTTTTCTCGACAGCCTTCTGTGCTTGTAATGTTCATACTTCTTGATGGCAACGAATACCGTGAGGGCAAGAACTACGGCCAGCAGGAAGATAACGATGCCGCCGCCCAGATTGTCGCCTTTTACCTTCGACCACATATCCAATACCTCGGGAGTATGATCGCCGGCATCATGAATCATGGCGCATCGGGCTACTATGCTGCTGTCTGGATACATGATAGGGTTGAGATGGGCATTCCTGCCTTCCTCGCCAAAGAAGTAGGCCAGATTTACAGGTTGGGGATAAGCCTCAGTATCGCTCATAGCTTCTAATACCTTCTTGCCTGCCACGCTGCTCACATATCCTGTAGTCTCCATATTGGCGAGTGCCACGTCTTCCTGACAGAGATAGTTGATGAAATAGGCGGCAGCCTTCGGATTGCGGGAATATTTAGGGATTACCCAACCGTCGAACCATACATTGCTTCCTTCTTCCGGTACCTCATATCCCAGTTCTACACCCACTTTTCCGGCTTCTTCAATAGCCCAGACGGCATCACCGCTCCAGGTCATATTGAGATAGGCTTTGCCTTTGGTCATGGTCTCCTTGCCGAAGTCGGCTTCCCATCCTTCAATGTTTGGCTTCAGAGCTTTCAGTTCTTTCTCTACTGTGGCTACGGCAGCGGGTGAATAGTCGTTCATCAGCTGTGGTATGGTCACCTTGTCTGCTTCCAGGTCTTTACGGTGTGCCCAGATGAGTGCGGTGCCATAGGAGTCGCGGTAGGAATCCTTCATCAGAAGTTTGCCCTGATATTTTCTGTTCCATAAAGTTCCCCAGGTCTGTGCATCACTTATAGGTACGTGCACCTTATTATATAGAATGCCACAGGTTCCCCACATGTAAGGCACGGCATAATGGTGGGCGATGCGGCCATTGTTGGAGGTGGCATCTATCTGTTCAACAATGTATGGTGATACGTTGCTGATATAGTTGGGCGTCTTGCCGAAGGTGGTGTCGATAGGTAGGAGAAGGTCTTTGCGGAGCATGCGCTCGATGATATATTCTGACGGGCATACCACGTCGTAGTCTTCATGACCTCGCTCTATCTTGGTAAGCATCACCTCATTGATGTCGAAGGTCTGGTAGATGACCCGGATCTTCTTGCCGGTCTGTTGTTCATACCATTTCGGGAAGTTGGCAAGAACGTCTTCATCTATATAATCAGCCCAGTTGTAAACCTTCAGAATCTCCTCACGGTTCTCTTTGTTGTAACAGGAAGAGAGCGGCAGAATCATCAGCAGGCTAAGAAAGAGAAAGACGATGGTCTTAACTCCTTTTACTCCACTGACTCCTAAAAATATCTTATTCTTCATTCTCATTTCTTCTTATTTTTCTCAGAACGTTTGTTGATGATAATCAGCATCACCAGTACCAGTACGAAGATGATGGTACTCAGCGGCCGAAGTTCTGGAGTCAGTCCTCCCTTTCTTGCATCGGCATAGATGAATGTGGAGAGGGTTTCCAGACCTTCGTTACCTATCGTGAAGATGGTGACGGCGAAGTCATCGATACTCATCGTGATGGCAAGCATGAAACCGGAAATCATACCTGGCAATATCTCAGGGATGATGACCTTGCGAAGTGCCTGCATCGGAGAGGCACCCAGATCGAGTGCCGCCTCATAGAGGTTAGGATTCATCTGCTTCAGTCTTGGCATCACACTCAGAATAACGTATGGCAGACAGAAGGTGATATGCGAGAGTACCACGGTAGTATAGCCCTGCGGAATGCCCAGCGTGATGAAGAGCAGGAAGAGCGAGATACCGATGATGATGTCGCCGTTGAGTATCGGAATGTTGTTGACAAACTGGATGGCATTACGTGCATAGCGGTTTCGCAGGTTGTAGATGCCGATGGCTGTCAGGGTTCCGAAGAGCGTGGATACGGTTGCGGTAATCAGGGCGATGGTTACGGTATTGACCAGTGCCGCTGTGAGTGAATGGTGTGTACCTTCGGCAAAGAGATTCTTGTAGAGCTGCAGCGAGAAACCCGTCCAGTTGCCCATCACCTTGGCTTCGGTAAACGAGAAGATGATGATGATGAAGATAGGGGAGTAGAGTAGCAGCAGGAGTAACCAGAGATAGCCTTGGCAGAATACTTTCTTCATCATATCCTTACTGAATAATGACTGCATCATCTGATACCTCCTTCCTGTTTGCTGCCATCACCTGCGATGAGGGTGGAGGCGCCGATGAGGAAGAGCATGATGAGCGAGAGGGCTGCACCGTAGTTCCACATAGAATTGTTGATGTTCTCCTGGATGGTGGTGCCGAAGAGCTTGATGTTGTTCATCGTCAGCAGTTCGGAGATAGCGAAGGTAGAGATGGTTGGCATGAATACCATCAGGATGCCACTCGCTACGCCCGGCATGGAGAGGGGCAGGATGACCTTGAAGAACTGCTGCCAAGGCGATGCTCCCAAATCTTCGGCTGCCTCAATATAGCTGCGGTCCATCTTCTGCAGGGTGTTGTAGATAGGGTAAATCATGAATGGGATGAAGTTGTAGATCATACCGAACAGAAGGGCGCCCTCACCCAGCTGAAGGTCGGCAAAATCGAAGAGGGCCACGGTGGCAAGTGTGCGCACCAGGATGTTTACCCACATCGGCAGAATGAAGAGCATGACGATGGTGTTGGCATACTTCATCCTGGTTTGTGTCAGAATATAGGCGGCCGGATAGCCCAGCAGAATGCAGAGCAGGGTGTTGAGAAAGGCGATGCCTATCGAATACACAAAGGTGTTGATGGCTTCGGGGTGTGCCAGGAACTTCTGGAAGTTGTAGAGCGTCAGGGCTCCGTTCTCATCGGTAAATGCGAACACAACGATGAGAAGCAATGGCAGTACCACAAATATCGCTGCAAAGATGGCGTAAGGTATCGACCAGCTTTGTCGCGAAGAGATAAACTTGATAATGTTCAATTTATAATTGATAATTAGGAATTAATAATTTTTATTCAAACGAAATATTCTCCTGAGGAATGGTGATGGCCACATGATCGCCTAAATCCCATACATCCTGTGTATCTACATAGAGCTTCTCGCCCCAGTCGGTATCTATGGTGAGATGATAGTGGTCTCCCTTGTAGAGAATGAAGCTGATGTCGCCTGTAAAGGTTCCTTCGCTCTCGTTGTCGAAGAGTTCTATCTTGTTGAAAGGTACGTTCACCCGGATGTTTTCGTTTCCGTTTTCATCGGTCTGAATCTTGTCCTTCATTTCTGCCGGAATCTCCATCTGGTATTCGCAGCCCAGGAATTCTATCGTTCCGTCGCCGTTTACCTTTGCATCGAAGGTGTTGGTGATGCGCTCCTTCTTCATGATGTGAATATTGTCGGGTATCACGCTCATTCCTATCGTCTGTCCTACTTCGAAATGCTTGTAGTTCTGGATGAGAAATTCGTAGCCCTTCTCGGTTTCTGCCAGCATCTCGTAGTGTACTCCCTTGAAGATAGAAGAGGTTATCTTGCCCACAAACTGGGCGTGGGCGGTATCGGTGGAAACTTCGATATCCTCTGGACGTATCACGACATCCACTTCCTGGTTGCAGCCGAAGCCCTTGTCTACACAAGGCAGTTCAGTACCTGCCACATTCACCAGACAGTCGTGGACCATCGTTCCGCAGAGAATATTGCTCTCGCCGATAAAGTCAGCAACAAAAGCATTGGCTGGTTCGTTGTAGATATCGGTAGGTGTACCTATCTGCTGTATCTCTCCCTCGCTCATCACCACGATGGTATTGCTCAGGGTGAGGGCTTCTTCCTGGTCGTGGGTAACGTATACGAAAGTAATGCCCAGGCGTTCGTGCATCTGCTTCAGCTCCAGCTGCATGTCTTTACGCATCTTGAGGTCGAGTGCTGCAAGCGGTTCATCAAGGAGAAGAACTTCCGGTTCGTTGACGATGGCACGGGCGATGGCGATACGCTGCTGCTGACCGCCCGAAAGCGAGTTGACATCACGATATTCATAATCACTCATGTTTACCATCTTCAGGGCACGTTTTACCTTCGGCAAAATCTCTTCCTTCGGTGTGTGCTTGAGCTTCAGACCGAAGGCGATATTGTCGTAAACGTTGAGATGAGGGAACAGAGCGTATTTCTGGAATACCGTGTTCACATTTCGCTTGTAAGGAGGAAGGTTAGTAATATCGTTGCCGGCGATGGTGATGATGCCTTCGCTGGCGGTTTCAAACCCTGCCAAAAGTCTCAATAATGTCGTTTTTCCGCATCCCGAAGGACCCAGAATGGTCATAAATTCGCCCTTTCTCACATAGAGATTGATGTTGTTGAGGGCTGTTTTCTCGCCAAATCTTTTCGACACATTCTTAATATCTATGATATGCTGTGCTGTCTTGTTCATTTTTGTTGTAAATTTGCGTGCAAAGTTACGCATTTTTCGATAAATATTGAAAGAAACAAAGAAAAAGTTGTATCTTTGCAAACGTTTTGTAGTATCTGATATACAGAACAGAATAATTATTGAATAAATATACATACATGATTGTTACAATAGAATGGATGGAGGAGTGGTTCAGGTGTTTCGACCAGGAATATTTCGGGGGAAAACTGCCTGTTCCTGAACTCGGACTTACTCATGCCAAGACTCGCTTGGGGCAACTTGCCTATAAGCGGGCCTCCAGATGGGGACGCACCAAACTCTACGATTTCAAACTCTCCATGTCTACTTATTATGATATGACCGACAAGCAGGCAAAGAGTGTCTTGCTCCACGAGATGATACATTACATCATCGGTTATACGGGACTGAAAGATACTTCGGCTCACGGGGTTGTGTTCAAGGGGCTGATGGATAAGCTCAACAGCCAGTATGGCTGGGATATCAGAGTATCGACATCCACCAAGGGTTGGAAGGTAAGCGAAACCGTAAAAAGCAGGAAAGAGAAGAAGGGACCGCAAATTTATCTGATGCTTGCCATCGAAATGAATGATGGCAGACATTATCTCTCGAGAGTGAATCCGAGTTTTGCCCATCGCATCGAAAATCAACTGAAGACGGTCAGGGAAGTGGTTTCTCATCAGTGGTATACTACGATGGAGAACTATTTCGAAGACTATCCACAGGTGCGCAGCTTGAGAGGAAGGCGCATCTCGAAGGCCGATTTCGGAAAGTTGCTCAATGTGCTCACTCCCTTTCAGCTGTAATGTCGGGCGAATGTATAAGAAAAAGAATAACCAAAACTCATTAAAGATATAAAATGAAAGAAACCTGGAAAATGATAGCCCTGCTGGCAATAGCCATTGGAGGACTGCTGGCTTATGCCTTTATTCCAGAGCAAGTGGCTGAAAACATTCCGCTGAAACAGATTGGAATGGATGCGCTCACCGGTAAAAGCGAGGCAGAACTTGCTGAAGAGGAAAAGGCTGACAGCATGATAAAGGAACCCGTGGATACGGCGGCGCAGCGAGTACTGATCTTCGGCGACTCGATGTCGGAATATCTAGGTCTGCGACTGGCTGATTATGCCAATAAGAACGGTCACAAACTCACCTGTATTACCTGGGTGAGTTCGGGCACCAGAAACTGGGCTGCTACCGATACCCTGCAGCATTATATCCAACGTATCAAACCTACCCATGTCTTTGTATGTCTGGGCAGCAACGAACTGTATACGTCTGATATGAAGGGATGTGAAAAACGCATCCGTGCCATTCTGAGCAAGATTGGTAATATTCCGACGATATGGATCGGTCCGCCAAACTGGTGTGAGGATAATGGATATAACAAACTTCTCCGTGAGGTGATGGGACCACGAGGCTATTATCCTAGCTACAAACTTACCTTCGAACGCCAGAAAGACGGCCGGCATCCGACTATGGCTTCATCTGCCATGTGGATGGATAAGATTGTAGAGTGGATGAATAGCGGTCATTGTGTGCATCCGTTCCGTTTGGAAATGCCTGATAAGCGTGACCGCAGATACAGACAGATTACCATCTTGCCTCCTGGAACCAAACATAGGGCAGACAGCACGGCTATGAAGAAAGATTCTTTTTCTATGCCTGTTGAGGGAACTGTGCCTGAAACCACAGAAAGTCCTTCTGCAACCAAGGAACCTGCAACTGCAGGAAAAACGTCTCCGGCTGCTGCTGAAAAGACGGCTCCAGCGGTAAAGCATGTAAACCATAAAGACTCCATATAAGAAAGAGTTCAATAAATAATATCTTCAGAACAGACAAATGAATTATTCAACATTCGAAATAAGTGCCTTGTGGCATTGGATAGAGCGGCTGTTTGTTTATCAGGCAGATTCTCCGCTGATGATGGGCAGCATTCCGTTTGCGCTGCTCTTCATCTTCTTCCTTGCCATTTATACCCTGCTCAAGAGCTATTCGCGCACAGCCATGATGATGTATGTCATCTGCTTCAGCCTTTTCTTTGCCTATAAGGTGAACGGAATGGTGATGTGGATGCTGCCGCTTACGGCTTGCATCAATTATGCCGTAACCCAGGAAATGAGACTGCATGAGGGGAAGGCACGCAAGGCGCTGCTCACCTTCGTAGTGCTTGTAGACCTGGCTCTGCTGTGCTATTTCAAATATACCAATTTCATCATTGGCGATGTAGTCAACGAGATGTTCAGCACCAATTTCTCCCTGCAGTCTATCGCTCTGCCTGTAGGTATCTCGTTCTATACCTTCCAGGCTATCAGCTATGCGGTAGATACCTATAAGCGCAAGTTTGACATGGAGGTAACGCTCCTGGAGTATTGCTTCTATCTCACCTTCTTTCCGCTGCTGATGGCGGGTCCTATCACCCGTGCTGCCAACCTGATACCCAGACTGAAACGAAACGAACAGGCTTCCAGCAGAATGCTGTGGACGGGACTTTTCCTCATCATGCTGGGACTGGTCAAGAAGAATATGCTGAGCGATTATATAGCACAGTTCAACAACTGGGTGTTTGATGCGCCGCAAACCTTCTCGGGTTTCGAGAATCTGGCAGCGCTCTTCGGCTATCCTGTACAGATCTTCCTCGATTTCTCGGGATACAGCGATATGAGTATCGGTGTGGCAGCCATTCTGGGCTTCTATCTGCCCGACAACTTCTATTTCCCTTACCGCTCACTCTCGGTTACTGAGTTCTGGCGTCGTTGGCACATCTCGCTTTCCTTCTGGTTCCGCGATTATGTGTATATTCCGCTGGGCGGAAACCGGAAGGGAAAGGTGCGCATGTATTTCAACAACTTCCTCACCATGCTGGTGGCAGGTTTGTGGCATGGCTCTTCCTGGATGTTCGTCATCTGGGGTGCTCTTCATGGTTTCGGACTTGTGGTGCATAAGTTCTTCAGCCGTCAGTTGGGCATAAGCATTCCCCGTACGCTGGCAGGCAATTCCCTCAGCTGGCTCATCACCTATTTATATATATGCTTTGCTTGGTCTTTCTTCCGTGCCAAGGATTTGGGTGTGTTGGGGAAGATGTATGATAAGGTGGCAAATGATTTCAGTATCGATTATCTGGTGCCTTTCTTCCATGCCCGTCCTGCCTGGACGCTTTGCATCATCGGTGTCATGCTGAGCTATCTCTTTACCGAGCGCCAGTATCACCGTCTTCAGGCGCGGTTCATCCTTCTGCCTTGGGTGGCTAAACTGCTGCTTTTCATCATCTGTCTGCAGATGGTAGTTGAGGTTTCCCAGGAGAGTGTACAGCCGTTCATTTATTATCAGTTCTAGTCTTTTATGGTTAATTTTCTGTAATAAAATCTTGCTTTATGGACTTGATACTGGAAAATGATGTAATTTTGTAGGTTGAAGTATATATATTTGAAGTAACAGACATAAACAGAAAAATTGTATGAAGAAACTATTATTCTTTTTGCTCCTGATGACGGCTGTCGTCGGTAGAGCACAGACATCGCTTGACTTACTGCCTGTAGGCACCGAGGCTCCCGATTTTACGATTACTGACAGTAAGACGGGGAAGAAAATCTTCCAGCTCTCAGATAAGAAGACTCAGAAGGATAAAGACGGAAAGACGGTTCCAGGTGTTTGGACCATGCTCGATTTCTGGGCTTCCTGGTGTCCAGACTGCAGAAGAGACATGCCGATGGTGAAGGCTATCTATGACAAATACAATACCAAGATCCAGGTAGTGGGTGTTTCTTTTGATACCGATGAGGCTAAGATGAAGAAATATCTGGGCGATAATCAGTATACCTGGTTGCAATACTGTGAGTTTAAGAAATGGAAGGAAACAAAGATTTCCAAGGATTATCACATCTCGTGGATTCCTACCTCTTATCTGATCAATCCGGAAGGTAAGGTGGTTTTCTCTACCGTGAAGGCGGAGGAGATGATGAAGAAACTGGATTCGCTCGACCAGGCAGGAGCTTTGAAACCTGCTCAGATGCAGACTGCTCTCAAGAAGGTGTATAATGAAAGCATCGATCCGATGGCTCAGATTGATGAGGCTTTGGCTAAAGCCAAGAAGAATGGCAAGTTTGTTATCTGTCAGGTAGGTGGTAACTGGTGCCCATGGTGCTTGAAGTTTGCCGATTTTGTAGAGAAGAATGCTGCGGTCAACAAGATGGTGAATGATCATTTCGAATATATTCATGTGAACTACAATCGCAGAAAATCTGCCGGTGATGCGGCGGTGAAGAAGGCTGAGCAGCTGATGAAACGACTGAACAATCCTCAGCGTTTCGGATTCCCGGTCTTTGTGGTGCTCGATGAAACCGGAAAGGTTCTCCATATCCAGGATTCCAGTTTCCTGGAAGAAGGTAAGGGGTATAACGAAGAAAAGGTGCTCAGATTCCTGAAGAGCTGGACACCTCAGGCTATTAAAGGATAAAGAAAGAGGGTGTGTCATTAACTTATGACACACCCTTTAATCTGAAAAAGCGTAAGGCCTACTACCAGTAGTGCCGTACGCTTTATCTTCAACTTTACTGAATGAAAGTTGGTCTGTTTCATATCGTAATTTTATGCATTACAAACCTCTTGCTTTCAGGAATCCGGAAGCATCAGGCTTCTCCATACCTGTAAAGTCGGTAAACATTTCCATCTGGTCCTTGGTGTTGCCACGGCTCAGAATCTTATCGCGGAATGCCTGACCAACGGCTGGATCTAAGGCACCATGCTTTGCAAAGTAGTCGGCGATGTTCACAGCCAGCACCTCTGTCCAGAGATAGCTGTAATAGCCTGCAGCATAACCGCCGCCCCATACATGGTTGAAGTATGATGTGCTGTAGCGAGGAGGAATCTGGGTGTTGAGCAAACCGATGTTGTGGAGCTCTTCCTTCTCGAAGGCACCTGCCATATAAGGTGAAGGCACCTCTTCTTCGCTAATCTTGTGCCAGGCAAGGTCAAGACAGGTAGCAGCCAGATTCTCGCCCAGTGAATAAGCAGTCTGGAAGCTGATGCTCTTCAGCATGCGCTCTTTCAGATCGGCTGGCATCGCAGCTCCGGTCTCGGTATGACGGGCGTAATGGTCGAATATCTCAGGAATAGATGCAAACGATTCGTTAAACTGGGATGGCATCTCTACGAAATCGCGGGCAACGGCTGTTCCTGAAAGGGTATTGTACTTGCAGTCGGAAAGGATTCCGTGAAGCGCATGACCGAACTCATGGAACAGGGTAGTAACCTCATCCCATGTGATGAGAGATGGCTGACCTTCCGGTGCCTTGGCATTGTTGCATACATTATATATAATAGGCAACTGGCCGCGCTGCTTGCTCTGCTTGGCAAAGGCGCTCATCCATGCACCGCCACGCTTGGTAGGACGGCGGAAGTAATCGCTGTAGAAGAGGGCGATTGGCTTGCCGTTCTTGTCGCTTACCTCGAATACCTTCATGTCTGGGTGATAAGTAGGAATATCCTTGCGCTGCTTGAAGTTCAGTCCGTAAACACGATGGGCGGCATAGAACACACCGTTCACCTGTACGCTGTCGATGTTGAAGTATGGCTTAATCTCATCATCGGTAATGTTGAGCATCTCCTTCTTCATCTTCGCAGAATAATAGAATCGGTCGTATGGCTGCAGCTTGAAGTCCTTGCCTTCAGTCTTCTGTGCATACGCTTCTATCGCCTTGGTTTCAGCATCAGCCTTAGGAGCATATTCCTTGATGAGCTGCTTCAGGAAATCATCCACATTCTTGCTGTTCTTAGCCATCGTCTTTTCGAGCGAATAGTCGGCATAGTTGGCATATCCCATCAACTTGCCCTTCTCGGCACGCAACTTGGCAATCTCGGTTACGATAGGGAAGGTGTTGAATTTTGGGTTAGTACCATCGGCACGGTGGATGCTTGCCATATACACCTTTTTGCGCAGTTCGCGGTTCTGGAGATTGGTGAGGATAGGCTGCTGGGTGGTGTTGATGATGACGATGCAGTAAGGTGCCTTGCCTCCGCGGCTCTCTGCATCTTTCTTGCATTGTGCAATGTCAGCATCGCTCAATCCGGCGAGCTCTTCCTTGCTGTTTACCCAAACCACGGCGTTGTTGGTAGCGGCAGGAAGAAGATTGCCCCACTCCTGCTGCAACTCTGAAATGCGGGAGTTGATCTGCTTCATGCGCTCCATCTTTTCTGCAGAAAGAAGGGCGCCTGAACGTACAAAACTCTTATAGATAACCTCAGTAAGGCGCTTGTCTTCGCCCTTGAGTTTCTTATATTCGTTGTCGTAAACATACTTGATGCGCTCGAAGAGTTTCTTGTTGAACGAAATCTCATTATCGAGTTCGGTCAGCAATGGGGTAGCCTTCTTTTCGGTTTCGGCGATTCCCGGAGTCTTGTGGGCACTGGTGAGACCAAAGAAGATGTTAGTCACCTTTTCGAGCAGTGCACCGCTCTCCTCATAGGCGAGGATGGTGTTCTGGAAGTTAGGCTTCTTCTTGTTGTTTACAATCTTCTGGATGTTGGCACGCTGCTCTTTGATAGCCGCTTCGATGGCAGGCAGGTAGTCGCTCTCCTGAATCTTGCTGAAGTCAGGAGCACCGAATGGAAGACTGCTCTTTGTTAAAAGAGGATTCTGACGGTTACCGCCCGCAGTCTGTGCGAACGATGAGGCTGGCATCTGCAGGAGTGCTGCGGCCAAGCCCAGGGTAAGGAAAGCCTTGTTAAGTTTCATCATGTTTCTTTGTTTATTTGAAATTCGTTTGCAAAGATAATCATTTATTTCGGATTATCGCATTTTTATTCATATTTCTTATGGAAAATCAGCAGACAGATGGCTCCTGCCAATGCCATCGGCACACCGATAAGGGCAGGGAAGTTGTATCCTAATCCCATAGCAACAGGAATACCACCGAGGAAAGCTCCCATGGCGTTACCCAGATTGAAGGCACCCTGAATGCAGCAGCCGCCCAGCATTTCGCCACCCTTGGCATGCTTCACGATGAGGAACTGCTCAGGCGATCCGATGCCGAAAAGACAGGCGCAGCAGATGAACATCAAAGCTACTGATATCCATCCGAAAGGAGCGAGGAAGAAGGTGAGCAATAACGATGCAGCCGCCAGAAACTGGAGATAACAGGTAAAGCGGCCCGGCTTGATGCGGTCGGCAAGCAAGGCACTCACCTGATTGCCTACTACCATTCCGCCGCCTGCAAGAATCATCAGCAGAGAGATGCTGGCTGCGCTGAATCCGCCCTCCATTTGAAGCAGCGGCGAGATATAACTGAACCAGCAGAGGATGCCGCCATTGCCCAGGAAGGTGGCGGCGATGATGAGCCAAGGAGCCTTGTTGCGGAGGAAACGGAACTGTGCCTTCATACCGTTGTTTGGCAGCGCTTCTACATCTGGAACCCATCTGTGAATCATGTATAAGGTGATGAGTCCGAGCACGATACAGCTGACAAAAGGTACTCGCCAGCTGAAGGCATGACTCAGGAATGTGCCGATAGGTACGCCCACCAGATTGGCTACCGGCATTCCTGCGCACATCATAGCCACCGCCTTGGTTCCCTTTCCCTCCTTTGCCATCTTCATTGCCACGATGGTAGCCGTTCCGAAGTAGGCACCATGAGGCAAACCCTGAATGAATCGGGCGCAGAGCAACAGCCAGTAAGTTGGGGCTACGGATGCGATGATGGCTCCGATGGTGATGATGGAAGCCAGGAACATCAGGATATTCTTGGGTCTGTATTTATGCATGAGAATCAGCGAGAAAGCTCCGGCGCAGACGCCGAGTGCATAGATGGAGATGAGATGTCCTGCTTCTGGGATAGAAACGTTCATGTTGTGGGCGATGTCTGTGATGATGCCCTCGATGATGAATTCAGCGATGCCCAAGGTAAAGGTACCCAGCGCGAGTGCAAATAGTCCTTTTTTCATTTGTTCTTATGAGTCAATATTATCCTTAAAAAATAGTTTCTCTCTTATTTTATGTCTTTGTAAGACAATTTCTTAAACCTTTTTTACATATCCTCCATCGACAATCCTTGGTATCCGATATCGAATTTCTTGAATTTTCCTGTAGCCTGGAAGAAATGCTCGGCTTTATCTTTTAAAATGCCGAGATTTATATCCTTAGCTTGGCGTTTTACCTCATAAAAAATAACCTTCTGCTCCAGTTCATCGGCAGCGATAATATCGATTTCATTCTCTCCCTTTCTGTCCCACCAGGAGGCTATCTGGGTATATTCTTCGCTCTCTATCATCTTGGCAATAAAATATCTTTCCAGAACCTTGCCGGTGTATGTGGTGTAGCTCTTATCCATGACCATTTTTAGTTTTTTATTGGCGCCAACCTCTATCATGTATCCATATTTGTAGATGTAGCGAAACCAGACGCGAAGGAAGTTGTCTTCTATCTGATAGCGAATGTTGCGATTGGTCTTTTGGAACATCGGTATATAACGGGAGATCAGGCTATAGTCGTTCTCCAGTTTGGTGAGATAGCCCGAAAGTTCTATTTTCATGATGCTTTCTATTTCACCTCGAGTTGTGTAGCCTGAAGCGATAAGTTGCAGTATCTCGAAATAGCGGGCATAGTCTTTGCCAAATTCTTCTATCAGCATATTTTTTCCTTCGTAGATGAAATAAGAGTTTTTTGCAATAAACCGCTCTGTCATCTGTTCCTTGGTCGTGGCTCCTGCATCCATCATCATTTCTACATATTCTGCTACTCCGCCTGTATAACTGTAGAGAGCCAGTAGGTCATCATTGGTATAGGCAGAATTATATGTAGAGAGAATTTCCTTAATGACAGAAGGGGGAAATGGAGTGACTTTTATTTCTCCAGTCTGCCTACCATAAAGAGGTTGCTTGTTATTTTTAAAGATGATGTTCATAAGTGAATAAACAGAACCGCAGACCACAAGATTAATATGAGCTTCCTGTTTGTTAAGGTCCCATATCTTTTGCATATCTGAAAAGATTGATGGATTAACCCGCTTGAAATCCTGAAACTCATCAATGATGAGAGTGATAGGGCGAATCTTGGATAGTTGAAGCAGATATTTAAAGATGTCAGCAAAGCGTGTTACTTCACCGAGAATAGGAAGCTGAAGTTTGCTCGTCATCTCTTCGATAAAATCTCTGCAGAGTTCTGCTTCTGACTTTCTTGCAACAAAGAAATACAGCATATCCTGAACATCCTCGTATGCTTTTATCAATAAGGATGTCTTACCGCTACGTCGGCGTCCGGTTACGATTGTAAAACGGGCCGTTTGCAAAGATAGATTTCTTATCTCTTGCAATTCTTTTATTTCGTTTTGTCTTCCAAAGAACTTCATATTTCTATAATTTTACAGTTTCTTTTTAATATTATTTTTCGAAACCGCTGTTTCGGAAATGGCGGTTTCGAATGCAAAGGTAATAAAAATACCTGAATATCAGCTTGTTTGTTTGCTAATTTAAGTTTTTTTATTTGTTTGTGTACTTCTTGTTTTCCCGAAATGGCGGTTTCGAAAGTAAAAATGATGGAGTTGTCAGAATTGACAATAACTCTATATAATAAGGTATGAATGCAGAAAAAAGAGGGGTTAGGAGTCCCTGAAAATAAAATATAAGAGACTTGCAAAAAAGAAAAACCGTTAAAGGTAATTAATTTATGGGGGTATTAGCTTCATATTCTGATGGAAATGCTTAATTTTGCAACTTGAGAAAAGAAAGGTGCAAAAAATAGGTATGAAACGTTCGCTCAACATATTGATGGCTTTGATGCTCTCGCTCATGGTGGTTTACTTGAGCGTGGGTACTACCGTCATGCACTGCCTTCACTATGACAAGGTGATGGTGGGTATGGTGACTGACTGTTGCGTGAAACGTAGCATGCACCATGATTGTTGCCTAGGCAAGCTGGGCGCACAGGTGAACAAACATTGCATGGAAGTGGAGCTGGTAAAACTATCGCCTACGGTCTCTATCCAGCACTTGGATTTCGATGCAGCACCAGTGTTTGCAGGCATCGTGCCAGCCCTTTGGCAGACGTTGCCTCGTCCTGTTATCTGTAGCATTCAAAAGGCAAGATATTGGAATCAAAACGTTCCGCATTCGCCTCCAAGGGCTTATCTTGCCCTCCTTAACATCCTGATTATTTGATTTTTCCATATTTGCAAATAGGTTGCAAAAGTTTTTCTGTACTTTTGCAGCCAAGATTGTCGTATGCCTATCCCTATCAGTAAAATCTTAGGGTTGCATACATATATAAAAATGGTAAAATCATCCGAAGCGAAGATTTAAGATTCGGATAAAAGGAAATATATTTATGTATTCAAGATATATATTGCTCAGTGCCTTGCTGGTTATTGGTGCTGAGACTTATGCAAAAAACAATAAGACAGAGGTTGTGTCTCTGTCATCATCATATAATAATTCTGTAGAAAATAACTCTGTAGATTCCTCCTCTCAGGATTCCATCTTCAAGGACGAGACCTTGCAGGAGGTGAAGGTGGTGGCTCGCAAGTCGGGCACTTCCCGATTGGCTGGTGCCGTGAATGGCATCGCCGTGAATAAGGATGAGCTCTTCAAGGCGGCTTGTTGCAACCTGGGCGAGAGTTTCACGACCAATCCATCGGTGGATGTGGCTTATAATGATGCCACGACGGGCGCAAGACAAATCAAACTCCTTGGTCTTTCGGGCACTTACGTACAGATGCTCACCGAGAATCTGCCGAATTTCCGTGGTGCAGCCATCCCATACGCCCTGGGCTATGTGCCGGGACCTTGGATGAAAGGCATTCAAGTATCCAAGGGTAGTGCTTCGGTGAAGAATGGCTATGAGTCGATTACAGGTCAAATCAATGTGGATTACTTGAAGCCTGAGGATGAGCAACAGGTGGAGGTAAACCTCTTTGGCGATACCAAGAGCCGAATCGAGGCAAACGCCGATGCCAACGTTCATCTGTCGGATAAGTGGGCAACGGAGATATTGTTGCATCATGAGAATATCCTCAAAAACCATGATGACAATGGCGATGGTTTCTATGATATGCCAGGCAGAGAACAATATGATGTACAGAACCGTTGGCTGTATAAAGGCAAGCACTACATCTTCCATGGTGGACTTGGGGCTTTGAAGGAGATTCGTACCAGTGGGCAGGATGAGGAACATGTTCATAGTGATGATATTTATCGAATCAAGCTCCATACCAACCGCTATGAGGGTTATATGAAACATGCCTTCATCCTCAATCATGAGCATGGCACCAATATTGCCTTCATGTCCTCAGCTTCGATGCACCAGCTCGATGCCCAGTATGGCAACAGGTTCTACGACCTCAATGAGAAGAATCTCTATGGCTCGCTGATATTTGAGACCAATTTTACTCATCAGCACAATTTGTCGGTAGGTTTGAGCGTCAACCATGATTACCTGGGACAGCGCGCCAATGTGAACATCTCTCCAAGACCGGCAGTAGGGCAAGAAGACTCTCCTTATCTTTTGTCGGAGATGCAGAGAATGAACGAGAAGGAGACGACTCCAGGAGCATACGCCCAATACACCTATACGTTAGGCACGAAGTTGACAGCGATGGCAGGTGTCCGTTTTGACCATAGCTCTATCTATGGCAATTTCTTCACCCCTCGTTTCCACGTGAAGTATTCGCCTGTAGATGCCATCAGCATCCGCTTGTCAGCAGGTAAGGGCTATCGCACGGTATTTGGCTTGGCAGAGTACAACTATCTCTTGGCGAGCGGCAGGGAGTTTCAGATTGCGGGTGATGGACTTAAGCAAGAGGAGGCTTGGAACTATGGACTGAGTACCGCTTTCTACATCCCGATGTTTGGCAAGACCCTGAAACTGAACGCTGAGTATTACTATACCGACTTCAAGAATCAAGCGGTGGTGGATTATGATGCCAACAAGGGGCTTATCTCCATCTGCAATCTGATGGGCAAGTCTTATTCGCACACCTTCCAGATAGATGCCTCTTATCCATTGCTGAAGGGCTTGGAGATAACAGCGGCTTATCGTCTGAACGATGTGAAGTGTACCTACGATTATGGCAAAACCTTGAAAGAGAAGCCATTGACCAGCAAGTATAAGGCGCTCTTCACAGCTTCCTATAAGACTCCACTTGGCCTATGGCAATTTGATGCCACCGTGCAGTTGAATGGTGGAGGCAGAAATCCTGAGCCTTACCAGTTGGCAGATGGAAGCCAGTCATGGTCTCCTCGTTTCCATAGCTTCGGGCAAGTGAGTGCACAGGTTACGAGATGGTTCCGCCATTGGAGTATCTATGTGGGAGGCGAAAATCTGACTGGTTTCAAGCAGAAAACTCCTATCTATGGTGCCGGCAATCCATGGGGAAGCGATTTCGAGCCAACCTTGGTTTGGGGACCTGTAGAGGGCAGGATGTTCTACGCAGGAGTGAGAGTACACTTTTAATTGAAAATGTTTAAAGTAGAATGATTAAAGCAAATAGAAAAGTTATGAAGAAGATTTTAGTAATGTTCACAATGATGATGGTGGCAATGGTAACCTTTGCCAAGGACATCAAGACTGTAGTGTTCACCACAACCCCACAGATGCACTGTGAGGCTTGTGAGAATAAAATCAAGAGCAACCTTCGCTTTGAGAAGGGAATCAAGAGCATTGAGACTTCTGTGCCAGACCAGACTGTCACAGTACAGTATAATGCCGACAAGACAACCCCAGAGAAGCTCCAGAAAGGTTTTGAGAAGTTTGGCTATAAGGCTCGCATCCTGAAAGATGGCGAGAAGGTTGAGAAGAACACTGGGGAGAAGTGTGACTTGATGTAATTCCTGCTGCTTTGGTTAGGAGAGGTTGTCTAGCCATGGATAATCTCTCCTGAGCCAATTCTTTTATTTCGTTTTGTCTTCCAAAGAACATCATATTTCTATAGCTGAGACCACTTGAAAAAGAAAGACCTGTTTTAAATGTTTATATTTCACGAAAATAATCTCTGCTTTATGCCGTTTTTTGGCAAGGGTTATGATGGACTTGCTGATTGCGATTATAACCAGGGCTTATAATGCCTAAAAGGTTATTCAATATTCAGTATTCAGTTTTTTTCGCGATAGTTACCTTTTTCATGGTTATAAATTGTAAGTAATTATTTTATATTATATATATATATATAATATACTATCTATACAGAGAGTGGTAACAACAGCGAAAAAAACTGAATACTGAATACTGAACACGTTTCCTGCAAATAGGTTATTACTTTGTAATATGCTGATTTATACAGCAAAACATAGTTTTCTATGCCACAAAACATAGAGATGCACCGCATAAACATAGAGTTTGTTTTTTAAGCTAACTTTCAAATCGTAAGTTTGCTGAAAATCGCTCCTTATCACATGTCTAAATTTGGTAGATACCGGATTTATTCGTATCTTTGCACCAGCAATCGAAGGAAATGCCTTAGGTGCCTGAAGGCGGTCTTCTATTAAGACCAACACGGGTCATAAATGATGGCAGGCGCCGGTCATCAATGAAGACCCCGAAAACGGCAG